>MDTB01078241.1_pt1 | contig 247942 bp, 245 predicted proteins | sample 811161 | NCBI WGS metagenome assembly MDTB01 (sample SAMN05326650, study PRJNA326480) | marine metagenome | isolation source: seawater | place: Mediterranean Sea | collected 2009
AAATTAACATGTAGAGGCTTTTCCCATGTTCTGATCGCTAAAAACATTTTTGTAGTAGCTTCCATAACTGACCTGAGATTCTCTATCTCCTTCAGTGAAAAACCGCTTCTTAAACCAAGATGAGCAATCGTCGTCTGAGCCACTTCCTCATGAAGGGGGAAACTTTGAAGAATAAGCTGAACCTGATCATTATTTTCCATTTCTTAAATCTTATTCTCTATATGACTACTTATTCAGTGAACTAGTTTAATTTTTATATTTTTTACGTAAACCTGCTTCTCGTAACCTCTTCACCAACTCCCTAGACTCAGTAGGGACAGCACCTAATTCAATAGCTCGATCCCTAAGTCTTTCCGGAATATCGTAGTGATCCCCTTGGAATGCTCGTCTTGGTATTCCAAGTTTCTTGGCAAAATCATGCAACTCGTCATAGCTTTCGTCGCTAACAAGGTGTGACCACTTTTCTCCTCGGAATTGCCATAGTGGTTTATCAATTAGTAATGCCATGATCCTCATTAATGACTAAGGTTGATACTTCAAAGTCTAGTTTTCTAGATACTAAGCTTCCATTAAACAAATGTGTTCTTTCAAATGGATCTTTAAAACCGTTAACAAACGACCCACAGATTTTTACGAAAACACGAGAGGTTTCTGCACGAGGTAATTGAATGTACTTATTGGTGACTAAAGTTGCTCTAGTGTGGCTAGAATCCACGTCTAGATAACTGTAAATATTTGCCTCCGTAGCCAAGCCTGGTAAGGCAGCGGACTTTTAATCCGAAGATCGTGGGTTCGAATCCCACCGGAGGTACACCATCATATTTGGTCAGGATATGTTTCCTCATCTGGCTTTAGTAAACGAGTACGTTCCCCCAAGGTAAACGTTCCATCCTTTATTTCTAACCAGCGGCCTCCAAGATTCGAGATCCTTCTGTACTTTTCTCCGAGTAAAGCCTCAAGGGCATAGATGCAGCCACCATGGGTAACTACAACCACCACTCCTGGCTCTCTTAATGAAGCGATAATACGACTTAATCCATCACGGAGACGGGCTACCAGAACGTCATCTGGTTCCCAACCTTCTGGCCACTTATTTTGTTCAAGATAGCCAGGGTACTTTTGGTCTATTTCCTCTCGAGTTAACCCACTGAATTCTCCTGCGTCGCGTTCTTGAACAAGTGGCTCTACGATAATTTGTTCTGGACTTCTTCCATGAGATTCCGCAAAGATTTCTGCAGTTACTTTGGCCCGCTCTAGATCAGAAGAAGCTAAGAGTGTAAATTCTGGCAATCTTTTAGCTGCAATTGAGGCTTGTAACTTTCCTACATCAGTAAGAGGAGGATTAGCTTTTCCCTGCCATTTTCCCAAAGCATTCCATTCAGACTGCCCATGTCGTACAAGAAGCAATTTTGTCATCAGTTCTGACGATAGTCTTGATATGTGGCAACACTACGACTTTTCGCCTCTATAAGAGAAATAGCAGGAACAGGTTCTCTTGAAGTTGATGCAGACAATGTGTCAGATGTTATTGCTTGTGCTTGTTCACAATTCGGAGAGGATTTTGAGGCGCTAGTTCCTTCTTGTCGCATATGGGTCAATGGTAACCCAGCTGAAGTCGGAGATAGGGTGACCTCGGATGATGAAATAGCTCTTCTGCCACCGGTGTCTGGAGGTTCATCGTATAAAAATATTTTTGAACCTAGGTATGGAGGGCTTCACGTAGCCATTCTCTCATTGCATACTTCCCCCTTATTCCAACCAGGAACTGGAGATTCAGGTGGAATGAATGTTTATATTCGACAGGTAGCCACAGCACTAGCGCACAGAGGAGCGTCTTGCACTGTGTATGTAAGGAAATCGGATCCGGAACTTCCAAAAGAAGTTGAATTGGAACCTGGAGTCACAATTGTTCATATTGAGGCCGGCGATTACCATTTGCCAAAAGAGGATCTACCGAGGATCGTGGATCTTTTCGCAACAGAGGTGATGAAAGATCTTGCCTATCGTAAATCCGTAGATGTTATTCATGCGAACTACTGGTTATCAGGGCTAGCAGGGCACAAGATCAAGCACGAACTCAATATCCCGTTGGTAACAACCTTCCATACCCTAGGTAAAACAAAAATTGAAAGTGGATCTGATGAGCCAAATCAAAGACTTGTCTCGGAACGAGAAATCATAGGATGTTCGGAAATAGTTGTTGCGAATAGTGAGAACGAACAACAACAACTTCGTAATCTTTACGATGCCCCTTCTGAAAGAATAAAAATCGTTCCCTTAGGCGTCGAGCACGCCTTATTTTCACCAGGTAATCAGAATGCTGCTAGAGAAGCTTTACATCTTCCAACAGGACCAATTCTGCTTTTCGTCGGCAGACTGCAACCCCTTAAAGGAGTTGAAATAGCCATCGCTACACTACAAGAATTAGAAAATGATAACGCCACTCTGGTTATAGTCGGAGGCGCAAGTGGCCAGAATGGGTCCACGTATGAAACAAAGATACGCTCCATGGCTGAAAATATTGGAGGCAAAAAAAAGGTAATCTTTGTACCACCTCTACCACATCATATTCTAAGCACGTATTATCGGGCTGCTGACGCAGTACTTGTTCCAAGTCGCTCAGAGTCATTTGGACTCGTGGCCCTAGAAGCTGCAGCGTGTGGAATACCAGTCATTGCATCTTCCGTCGGTGGTCTTCGGGATCTGATAGAAAATAATAAAACTGGGATTTTGGTAGAAGGTTGGGACCCCTCCATCTATGCACAATCCCTAAGTCAAATTCTCACTGACCCTCTTGAATCAACTGAGATTGCAATGAATGCGGTTGAGAAAGCCTCGCAGTATACGTGGGGACAAACCGCAGAATGCCTTTTAGAAATTTATGAATCTGCTAGTTCTAAAGCCCTAGTTGAGTGTCGGTAACGCAGATGGCCGATAACCCAACACCAAACGAAGAATTAGCCTTGATTAAAGAAAAAATTGACTTATGGCTAAAAACTCGAATATCTGAAGATGAAGTCATACAGTCAGCAGACTTTGATAAAAGTGATTCACGTTGGTACGTAAGAGTAACCGGTGAAGAAAAACAAAATTATATGGTTCTGATAACTCTGCGTCAGCGAACACTTCATTTTGAAACATACGTTATGCCCGAACCAGAGGAGAATAAAGAAGATTTCTATCGACATCTTTTGGCGAGAAACAATAAATTGCATAACTTATCATTTTCAATAGGCCAGGAGAACGCTGTTTACTTAACGGGAGAATTACATAATCAATGGATTTCTGAAAATAATCTTGATTGGATGGTCGGGAGTATCTACGCCACCATTGAATTAACTTTCAAACCGGCGTTGAAAATAGGATTTGCTTCACGATTCTCATAATTGCCACAAACTGAAACTTTCAAAAGATGCTCAAAGCCGTCACAAAGCTACTAGCTTTACAACATGGGAAAGAAGCTTTCAATCGTAGGTGGCGGCAAAATGGGTGAAGCCCTCTTATCAGGCCTTCTTGCAGCTGAATGGGCACCTGCTGATGAAATATCAGTGGTTGAACCAGATGACTCCAGGCGCGATGAGCTCCAGAAAAAGTATAAAGAGACTCCTTTCTCAGGAAACCTAGTGCCCTCAGACAATTACTTACTAGCGGTGAAACCCCAACTTGTTCCCAATATTTGTCAAGAACTGAGTAATTCCGATCCACTCCGCGTTATGTCAATTGCTGCAGGCGTAACTATTGCCTCAATTGAGTCCCAACTCACCACCCAGACGGCAGTCTTAAGAGTTATGCCGAATACTCCAGCTATGGTTAGAGAAGGCATGTCTGCAATTGCTCCAGGGTCATTTGCAACATCAGAAGATCTCGATTGGGCAAGCTCAATTCTTTCAGCCGTAGGCGAAGTCGTGATAGTGGACGAAAGTACCCTTGACGCTGTTACAGGGTTAAGCGGATCAGGTCCTGCTTATTTGTTCTTCCTAGCAGAAGCGATGACCCAAGCTGGAATCAATAATGGGTTAGACCCCACTGTCGCAGATATCTTAACGCGTCAAACATTGCTTGGAGCTTCAACATTATTAGCAAAATCGGGAACTTCACCCGAAGAGTTACGAGCATCGGTTACATCTCCAAATGGAACAACCGCTGCTGCAATAAGTGAACTTCAATCAAATGATTTCCTCTCGCTGATAAATAAAGCGATCTCCGCGGCGACGGACAGATCAAAAGAGTTGGGTGCTTAAATCTATTTAAAATAGGATTTGCACTTTTCAACCAAGCGCCTAAGGTGACGCATCTAGAGAGATTGAGGTTACAAATGCAAAAGAACAACGCATCACTCCCAAACTTTATGACCGTAGGAGAAGTTGCAGATCTAATGAGAGTTTCCTCAATGACAGTTTACAGACTTATAAAAGCTGGAGACTTGGGCGCTGTCAGGGTCGGGAAGTCCTATCGAATCCGCGAAGACGATGTAAATACCTTCTTGGCTAGCCGTTATAATCAGACCGGTTAGTTCTGCACAAAACCGAGACTGATGAGAAGCCGGTAGCGATACAATTTGTACGTGGGATCTTACCAGTACAAAACAATTAGTTTTCTAAGTGACTACGGGACAAAGGACGAATTTGTCGGAGTAGTGAAATCAGTAATTCACTCACTTGTTAAAGATGTTTCAATTATTGATATCACTCATGGAATTAAACCCCATGACATTCGAGCTGGTGGCCTTGCGTTAGCAAGGGCATCACAATATCTAGTACCCGGTGTAGTTCTTGCAATTGTGGATCCAGGGGTCGGGAGCGATAGAAGGGGAATCGCCATAGAAGTCAATAATGGGCAATATATCTTTGTAGGTCCAGACAATGGGCTTCTTGCCCTCGCAATAGCGATGGTTGGAGAAGTCACACAAGCAGTTGAGTTAAATAATCCTGATTTCCATATTCCTACATACGCCTCAACATTTGATGGAAGAGATATCTTTGGCCCTGTGTCCGCGCACCTATGTGCTGGGACTCCCTTAGAGGAATTAGGAAACCCAATACCTGAACTCTCCCTTCAACCAGGGTTGATGCCGGTGTCTTCCTTTGAAGGAGAGTTCCTTTTAGCAGAAGTCCTATGGCAGGATCATTTTGGGAATCTCCAACTCAATATTTCTGAAGACGATATCAAAGACTTTGGCGACAATCTCATCATCCACATGGGAGAAAATGTTCGAACAGTAAGAAAAGTTTCTGCCTTCAGCGAATTGTCTGAGACTGAAATAGGAATCATCTCAGATGCCTCGGGCTTACTAGCATTGTTTGCGTATGGAAGATCGGCAGCAGAAGAAATAAGAGTAGGCGAAGGGCAACAACTAAAAATTGAAAGCGGGTCTGCCATATCAGAGACCTCAACGATGATCACACTTAAGGAAAAACCATGAGAAAAGCTACATCAATAGGTGTTTTCGTCCTCTTAGGAATAATTCTCTTTGCGAGCCTTCTCCAATTATTTTTTCTAGCAAGATAATTTTCTTCAGCAATTATCAGTGACGCTAAATTACGATAGATTTAAAGTAAGGAAAAGCACCTCAGCACAGAATCTATCTGGTTTTGGGTTGGCACGAATGAGTCGTATCAGCGATGCTAGAGGTATAGCAATTGGGAAGTTAACAAGACAAGGAAACGCAGTTTGTCTCTTGTAATAATCGGATTAAATAACAGAACTATGCCTCTTGACTTGTTCGAGTCGTTCGCTGTTTCAAGTGAAGAATTACCCAAGGCGTTGCTAAGCGTTAAGTCACGAAGGCATATTAGTGAAGCAGTTATCCTATCAACCTGCAATAGAACAGAGCTTTATGTTTTTGCTGAAAAATTCCATGGCGCTTACCAAGATGCGCGAGACTTTTTCTCAGATTTAGCTGACTTACCTCCAGACGAATTTAATGATTATTTATACGTGCATTATGAGAACGAAGCTGTCCGTCATTTGTTTTCGGTAACCTGTGGATTAGATTCAGCTGTAACAGGTGAAAATGAAATTCAGCATCAAGTAAAAGTCGCCTGGCAAAAAGCACAACTAGAGAGTACTTGTGGGCCAACGATTAATGCTGTATTCCGAAGAGCCTTAGAGGTTGGCAAAAGAGTCAGAACCGAAACGAATTTAACTAAGCAAGCACCCTCAATAGCTCGAGCAGTCATAGAAATGGCTGAGGAAAATCTTAAGGGGCTAGAAGAAAAAAATATTCTCATCCTTGGTGCTGGTGAAATGGGTGAAGGAATGGCCAATGCTCTCTCAAAACTCAAAACACGGAAAATCACTTTCGCAAACCGAAACCCAGAGAAAGCTAAAGATTTATCTGAAAAGTTTGGTGGCGAAGCAATTGAAATCAGCCACATTCCTTCTTCCCTTGAACAATTTGATTGCTTCATCTCAAGTACCGCAGCTGCTCACACTCTGTTTTCAAAGGATGATTTATCAGACCACATCAACAAACCACTACTCATAATTGACATCGCAATACCCCGAGACATAGACCAAGAAGTCAGTGAACTCTCAAATGTTGTTTTGCTAGATATGGAAGATTTACAAACCTTTGTCGAACCAAAGCGGAAAGTGTGGGAGAGTGACCTTGGGAAATCCCGTTCCTTAATTAGTGAAGAAACGAATCGTTTCCTCGATCAGCAATCTGCCCGAAAAGTTGCACCGTTAATTGCTGAGTTTCGCGAAGGGGCAGAAGAAATCCGCCAGACAGAACTTAAACGCTACGAAGGAAGACTCGAAAGCTTCACAGATGAACAGCGGGATCTAATCGAGTTACTTACACAAGGAATGCTAGGGAAAATACTTCATGACCCGACCGTTTCTTTAAATGAAGCCGCCGGATCTCCACGAGGAGAACGTTTAGCCGACGCGCTTCGTGAACTCTTTAATCTCTAGTAACCTAATGGGATGAAACTAAGAGCGGCTACGCGTGGAAGTCCTCTTGCCATGTGGCAAACCAATCACATAGCGACATTACTTGAACAACAGGGATTTCAAGTTGAACCAGTAATTGTGCAAACAAGTGGAGATAAAGACCAGAAAAGTCCCCTGCATGAGATTGGTGGACAGGGTATTTTCGTTAAAGAAATACAATCATGTGTGATAAACAAGCAAGCTGATTTTGCTGTTCATTCCCTGAAAGATTTACCATCCGAATCTCCATCTGAGCTTGTTTTAGCATCAGTTCCAGACCGTGGAGACCCCCGAGATGCCTTGGTAGGAAGCACGCTAAACGATCTAAAACCGGGTGCGAGAGTAGCGACGGGGTCTGTGAGAAGAAAATCTCAACTGGCTGCGATTCGACCTGATATTTCCTTCCATGAATTAAGGGGCAATATTCATACTCGACTAGAAAAAGCGAAAGATTTCGACGCCATAATCATCGCCGCTGTAGCAATAGAACGATTGAAAATAAATCCTGAAGTTATTGAAATATTTGAACCAGATATCATGATCCCCCAAGTAGGACAGGGAGCTATAGGTCTCGAATGCTTGAGTAACAACTCGGAAGTAATTTTTGCTTTAGAAACGATTGAAAATCCTTCAACACGTAATTTGGTAAATATTGAGCGATTATTTCTTAAAGAAGTAGGAGCGGATTGTAGCCACCCAGTTGGCGCTCACGCCTGTCTAGAAGAAAACCAAATACGGTTACGATCATTCATTAGCGACAGCAAAACTGGGAAAAGCTTTCATGATGATCGTGTCGGCGTAAACCCTGACATTCTTGGACAATCGGCTGCGAAAGAGCTACTCCAACAGTTAGAGAAAAAATAATGGATTCCAATGGAAACCAACTAGAGAAACCTTCTGTCGTCGTCACACGGGCTGAAAGCCAGAGTACGGAGTTGATCGAAGCGATACACGGGATGGGTTTCAAAGTGATAGCACGCCCTGCTCTTGAAATCACCGTGCCTGATGACCAAGGAGTTTCTCTTAGAAGAGCTCTCCAAACCCTTTCAAATTACGAATGGGTCATCCTCACTTCTACTAATGGTGTATCTGAGTTCGTTAAAGCTTCAAAAGAATTAGATATCCAGACATATCCTAAAATAGCTGTCATAGGATCTGCTACTGAAAAAGCATTAAATAACCTTGGCTTAACTGCAATATTGAGTCCATATCAACATGTCGCTGAGTCACTATTGGAGATCTTCCCTTCTCCGGAAGGAAATAATAATGTACTCCTTTCTGTAGCGGCGAAATCTAGAGAACTTCTACCTACAACACTTAAAGAAAGAGGCTGGAATGTTCTTGTGGTTCATTCGTACAAATCAATTAGGCCTAAACAGTTTCAACCGTTTGATAACGATGAAGAAAATGCTGAATTTATAATCTTCACTTCTCCCTCAACCGTAATTAACTTTATTGAAATGTATGGGAAAGAAAATATACCTAAGCAAATCATATCTATCGGTCCCGTTACCTCAGAAGAAGTAAAGAAGAACAACCTCAAGGTATGCCGTGAAGCAAATCCACACGATTCATCAGGCATCCTTCAATGCCTGAAAGAGTTCGTTAATCCAATGTGAAGGACCTCAAAAAGTTCTGAGGTTTAACTGAAGAAACACGCTCTTATACTGAAAAGGTGACATTCCCTCAGCAACGACTTCGAAGGCTCAGAAAGAGCGGGGCGATACGGCGTTTGATTTCTGAAACAACCCTAAGTGTTGACGACTTTGTAGCACCTCTGTTTGTGCGAGAAGGAATCACCGAGCCTCAACCTATTGCTTCACTGCCTGGAGTCTTTCAACACACCAGAGATTCTCTCAAAGGTGAGATAGATCAGATTCGGAATCTGGGCATACCGAGCATTATTCTTTTCGGAATTCCAGCAGAAAAAGATGCAACTGGTTCAGGAGCATGGGATCCAAACGGAATCGTGCAGCAAGCAATAGCTGACTGCAAAAGTGTTACAGGAGATGATCTATTGATCATGTCAGATCTATGTGTCGACGAATATACAGACCATGGGCATTGTGGAGTTGTCAATGATGATGGGTCAATTGATAATGATCTAACGCTTGATCTGTATAAGAAAATTGCTATAGCCCAAGCTAACGCTGGCGCTGATGTGATTGCTCCTAGTGGAATGATGGACGGACAAGTGGCGGCAATTCGACAAGCATTAGATGGTAACAACTATTTAGAGACCCCTATTTTGGCTTACTCAGCTAAATATGCATCAGGGCTATATGGTCCCTTCCGAGAGGCTGTAAATGTGTCGTTAGAAAATAGTGACAGGAAATCCTACCAACAAGATTGGAGAAATAAGCGCGAAGCGATGAACGAGATTAAGGCAGATCTCAACGAAGGTGCAGACATGATTATGGTCAAACCGGCCGTAACCTACCTTGATATCATCGCACAGGCTAGAGAATTAACAGATGTTCCCATAGGGGCGTACCATGTCTCCGGCGAGTACTCCATGATTAAAGCTGCAGGGGAAAAAGGGTGGATAGATGAGACACAAGTAGCTATTGAACAACTGACCGCTGTCAAAAGGTCTGGGGCTAATTTTATTCTGACGTATTTCGCGAAGGAAATAGCTGGATGTCTTTGAATGAGGATTACTTTGCTCGAGCTAATCAAGTAATACCAGGAGGTGTAAATTCCCCCGTCCGTTCATTTAGGTCAGTTGGAGGAACTCCGTACTTTGTTAGTAAAGCAGAAGGACCGTATGTATGGGACAGTGAAGGTGCTAGATACATAGATTACGTAATGAGTTACGGTCCGGGCATTGTCGGGCACTCTCACCCACAAATTATTGATGCTATTCAACAAGCCTCAGGTAACGGAGCTACATATGGAGCCCCGACTTTGGCTGAAATTACGATTGCAGAAGCAATCTGCCATCGTGTTAAGGGAGTTGAAATGGTTCGTCTCGTATCAAGCGGTACAGAGGCCACAATGACTGCCATTCGTCTCGCAAGAGGAGCTACTGGTCGAGATAAGATTATGAAATTCTCTGGGCATTACCACGGTCACGCAGACAGCCTTCTTGCTGCCGGAGGAAGCGGGGTAGCAAATCAAGGAATCTCAGGCTCAGCAGGTGTTCCTAAGAGTGCAGTAGCGGATACTATAGTAGCCCCTTGGAATGAAATCCCTGAACTTGATGAGTCAATCGCAGCCTTAATACTTGAACCTCTTCCAGCGAATATGGGTATTGTGCCTCCTAAATCAAATTTCTTACTTGAACTCCGAAAGGCTTGTGATGAAAAGGGTATCTTACTTATCTTTGATGAAGTGATTACTGGTTTCAGGCTAGCTAAAGGAGGAGCATCTCAATGGTATGGAGTGCAGCCTGATCTTTGGTGTTTCGGTAAGGTAATCGGCGGCGGACTGCCTGTGGGGGCCTATGCCGGCTCCAAAGAACTAATGAGCAATGTCGCTCCGCTAGGGGATGTATACCAAGCAGGAACATTGTCAGGGAATCCAATTGCCACTGCAGCTGGCATAGCCCAATTACAGATATTGAACAACGACGCTGCATATGTGACACTTACGACAGCAGCGAAACAACTAAGTGACGGGCTATCAGAGATTTTTAAAACTGCTGGAATAGAAGCAACAGTTCCTAGAGTGGGGCCGCTACTAAGCATTTTTTTCACTAAATCTAATCCGATTAACTTTGATCAAGCACAATCAGCTGCAGAGAATGGAATGTACGCAAAGTTCTTTCATGGAATGTTGAAACGAGGAGTCGCTTTAGCTCCAGGCCCATACGAAGCCTTATTCCCCAGCCTTGCTCATACAAGCGATGTGATTCACCAAACTTTACAGGTGGCTGAACAAACAGTTGCCGAGATAATTAGCAAGTAATTCCAGGTAAAGCCATATTAATGGCTTGCAGTTTGTCGGCCAGTTAAAGGCCTCGTCTCTGCTCGTAAATAGATAGAAGCGATCTCGTCGAAGGGTCATGACCAGAGAAATCGGAGTTACTAGCGAGATCATTTGTGATATCAGTTGCGAGTGTTTTGCCAAGCTGGACTCCACCCTGGTCAAAACTATTGATATGCCAGATAGCTCCCATCGTAAATACCTTGTGCTCGTAGAGAGCAATAAGTTGACCAAGCGTATAGGGGTCTAAACGGGTTCCTAAAATAGTCGTACTTGGTCTGTTCCCATCCGAGTTATGATCATTTGCCTCATGGCCGGAACCGATAGCAAGTGCTTTACTTTGCGCAAAACAATTCGCGACGAGTACCTCATGCTGCTTTAGAATTATTTCATCAGGTAAAACATCCGACGAGATTGAGGGTTTACAAAAGACTATGAAATCAGAGGGGATGATTGTTGTTCCTTGATGAAGAAGTTGAAAGAAACTGTGCTGCGCGTCAGTTCCTACTCCACCTAGTACAACAGGACTAGTGTGTTGAGTGACTTTATTGCCATCAAGACGGGTCTGCTTCCCATTACTTTCCATCTCCAGTTGTTCAAGATAAGAGGGGAAATACTTTAAGTCTTCCGAATAGGTCAGTAAAGCATGATTTCCATAACCTAAAAAATTTCGGTTCCAAATACCAATCAAACCCATAAGTACTGGAATATTTATTGATAAGTCAGTTGATCTGAAATGCTCGTCAATGCCTAGGGCTCCATTGAGCATGAGTTGAAAATTCTCAGGGCCCACTGCAATCATTACGGCAAGACTTACAGAGGAACAGACAGAGAACCTACCTCCAACCCAATCCCATATGGAAAAGATGTTTTCCTTTAGGATCCCAAAGTTTTCAGCTGCATCCGGATTAGCTGTTACGGCAACAACATGTTGAGCCACGACCTCTTTCTTAGAACCCAATGAATCAGTAAGCCACGTAATAGCCGTCTTGGCATTCGTAATTGTCTCCGCAGTAGCGAATGATTTTGAATTAATAATTAATATGGTTGACTCAGGATCTAATGAATGGAGTTTGGAGTCGATATCTGCTGGGTCAATGTTTGAAACAAATTTGCACTCAATCCCCTCTTTTGCAAATGACCGTAACGCTGTGTTGGCCATAAGAGGACCCAGATGTGATCCACCTATGCCGATATTTACAATTGTTTCAACCTGTTTACCTGTTGCACCAATCCACTTACCCGATCGAACTAGAAGAGAAAACTCTTTAGCTTTATCAAGTTCATCTTTAATTACCTGACTTTTACCGGTGAGACTTCTATTTGAAAGTCGAAGAGCTGTGTGAAGGGCGGGGCGATTTTCAGAGACATTCACTATCTCCCCAGCGAATAAATTATCGATCTTTTCAGAAAGGTTGAGTTCGTTACCCAGCGCTACTAGTAAATCAAGCGTTTCTTTAGTCAACATTTGCTTAGAGAAATCAACATGTAAATTGTCAATTTCAAATGACAGACCTTCAACACGTGAAGGGTCTTCAACTAATAGATCTTTCAGGTGAGCTTCTTGAACCAGCGAGCCATGGCTTGAGAGTTGTTTCCACAATTGAGAAAGCGAAGGGTCAATCACAATACCATGATTGCACGTTATTTCACCCAGATGCTTCTTCTAAGTTTTCTTCGTATGCTTCTTTAGCTTCAGGGGTCATTTCAAGGAATTCCAGAAAGCTCGCAAAAATTGATTGTGGTGATACGCCGACTTCCCAATCAGGAAGGTCTCCTGCCTCTATCCATAAGACGTAGGCCTCTAAAGCTGAAGCATCTTGTAAACCATGAGTAACGCGCTCATAAAGCACCACTTCTAAGATCTCGTAAGACTCAAGCGCAGCAAAATTCGGCATAACTCCCTGATTTTGAGAAATTCGTTGGCCACCCTCACGATCGGGGTTACCATATGGAGTCCCTGCGGCGGACGATCCGTTCACGACCCACGCAACGTGACTCTCTACATCTGGAAAAGTCTTTAGAACCTCACCATCGTTGAGTTGATAGCCCACACCTCCTCCGCCACCAGCGCCGTGACAGGCAGAACATTGAGCATAGACAGCACCACCAGCAGCTATAGGCCCCTCAGTGTCGTAAGATGGTGCCTCAAGAGTACCCCATATCATGAACGCCCAAATGGGAAGAAAAAGCGCCACAGGAGCCATCCATACCGGTATTTTCTTTCGCTCTCTTGCAGCAATGACCCAAGGGGCGATTGGTTTAGGAGGCTCAACTTTCTCAATCTCAGGTGTAGTGGAAACTGGTTCAGCTGGGGCAGACTCTGCCGCAGCCACAACTGCTGTCTCGGTAGCGTCACTCTGACTATCACCAGGAGGAGCACCTGATAGACGAGCACGAGCCTCTCGTGATCTTTCGAGTAAATAATCTGGAATTTCAACCACAACAGCCTCCAAGGCAGCTATCCAGTGCTAAGTCAACATTACTGTTTACTTTCGCAAACAAAGCAACATGTCTACATCTTTTATAGTCAGATCTGTGCACTTGGTAGACTACCCTCTTTTCTTCCACCAGAATTAACCCAAGCAAAAAAAGTTAAAGTTAATACTGCTCAACCTAGAATAGTGCTCTATTCCCAACTTGCGCCTAGTCAAGACACCTCATTTTGGATAAATGGCAGATAACTAACAACTATCCGAAACAGAAGATCTTCACTATAAGAAAAGCATAATTTTATTGAAAATAGCAGTTAAGAAACAGTCAAAATTATTGAAAAATACTCCTTTAATTCCTCCTTTATGCAATAAACAAATCGTAAGGAAATAAACTTAAATTATATGATTCACCCTTTTCTTTAAGAAGGGTGCCACGATGTGTAGACAGCTAAAATGTCGTGGTAAAAATTAGATAAGCGCTTATGCTCAAAGTGAGCAAAAGTTTACTTGTGAACCACTCACGAGGGGAAGAAAAAAGTGGCTCAAAAACGGCCTGTTGATGTAGTAGTAACAAAATTCTATGGAGCGATGATTACGTCAACCGTAGCCATCTTCGGAATCGTTGCCATTTGGGTTGGACTTACCAGAGACGCTAATGGTCGACAATTCCCTTTCCTTAACACAGCTTTTGTATTGAGCTGGATAATTGGTGTCCTTATGACTGCGGGAATACTTGAATATGCGAAACGTAGGCCAATTGACAACGAGGCTACCTGGGGAGAAGCAAACGTTTGGTCCGTTTATGTATTTCTCTATCTCTTCTGGATATACGGAGTAGTGCCTCATCAATGGTTAACCTTTACTGAAGCAGGACTGTCATGGCGAGCAGACAAAGAACTAATTGGACCTACTGGGCTTGGCTTCACCAATGGAGAAGGAATCATACAATGGGCACTCCCATTCCAACTTAACTACCTCGTCGTAGGTCACCTAATAGTCGTGGTTATTTACGGACTTGGTTTAGTAGCCAATGTAGCTCTCTGGTCTGTATGGCAAAATAGAGGGAAAGTAGCACCTCCAGAGATCGAAGAATCTACCTACGGCCGACCATTACTTAGAGAAGGGACTTCATAATGGGTGTTCTTGACGCTAATCCACCGCTACCCGAATTCCGAGATGACTATGTCCTTCAAGAAGTTGATCGCGAATGGCTCTCAAAAGCTGTTAAACCTAAACAGTTCATCCACATAGACCAATCAGAATGCATAATGTGCGAAGGGTGCGTTGATATCTGCCCATGGAAGTGTATTCACATGGTCCAGACCGGTGCGATTGATGAAGCCATAGGAACAGAGCAACCCGGAGACGACCCTGCTGATCAAGTAATTTTTACAATCGATGATGACGTTTGCACAAGATGCGCCTTATGCGTCGATCGCTGCCCAACAGGAGTAATTATTTTAGGAAAAATAGAAGATCCCCCAGCAGACGGAGATATTCATCAAAGAATGCCAAGTCATGGCTACGGCTATGGAATGAGATTGGGTTAAGACAATAATGGTAAATAATAGATTCAAATCTAACGATCAAGATATGAAGGTAGGGAAGTAACGTGCCCAAACAGTCACTCGGCGAGAAATTCGCTGATATCTCCGAAAAGACAAAAGCATCGCAGGCTTGGAATTCAATCTTCCGCCCTGGATCAATCTTTAGAAAAGGTTACTCTGACAGCCCCCGTAACAGATCATATGTTGTCATGAACAGCCTCATATACCACCTGCATCCTGTAAAGGTAAAGCGCCACGCAGTCAAAGTTAGTTACACACTTTGCCTAGGTGGCCTCAGTTTTTTCCTTTTTATTCTTCTCACAGTCACAGGCATATTCCTGATGTTCTTCTACAGACCTACTGCTGCACAAGCTTGGGATGATATCTACACCCTCCAGACTTCAGTAACGTTTGGATTGTTAGTCAGAAACATGCATCGGTGGGCTGCGCATCTCATGGTCTTGTCAGTTTTTCTCCACATGGCAAGAGTCTTTTATCATGGAGCATATAAAGCTCCTCGAGAATTTAACTGGGTTATAGGAGTTATTCTTTTAACACTCACCCTTTTGCTTTCATTTACTGGTTACTTGCTCCCTTGGGATCAGCTAGCTCTCTGGGCAGTAACCGTAGGAACAAATATGATGGGGTACACCCCTGTTTTCGGAGATCAAGTACGATTCGTGCTTCTCGGCGGTGCTGAAATAGGTACAGACACACTTCTTAGATGGTACGTACTGCATGTACTCATGCTCCCCTTTGTTGCAGTTATCTTTATGGCAATACACTTTTGGCGAGTAAGGAAAGATGGAGGTATCTCAGGTCCGTTATAGACCTAGAAAGAAAAATTATGGCTGAAATCCCTGAACACTTATTAAAAAGAGCTCAAGAGGCTAAAGAGAGGGCTGCCTCAGGAGGTGATTCTTCACCTTCTGAAGCACCAACCGCCGAGAGCAAAATACCCGATGAGCTTCTAGAAAGGACAGCAGCAGCTGGGTCTCGACCATCGACTGTTGCTACGAAAGAGGCAGCAACAGAGGTGGCATCACCTCAACCTCCTGCACCTTCTACAACTGGACCCGCTGGAAACACTCAAAGACTGCTAGCAGTTGTAAAGTCAGGTTCTATTCAAGACGTGAAGTTAAAACCGGTTGACAAAGTCCATGTATGGCCCCACCTATTGGTAGTGGAATTTGTTGCCGCTTTAGCAGTCACAGCTTTTTGCGTAGTGTTCTCAATATTTGTCAATGCTCCATTACTTGAGCTAGCTAACTTCAATCAAACTCCAAACCCATCTAAAGCTCCTTGGTATTTTTTGGGGCTTCAAGAACTTCTAACTATGTTCCATCCAATGGTTGCAGGGGTAACAATTCCTGGCTTAGCTCTTTTCTTGTTAATCCTTGCTCCGTACATTGATAAAAACCCATCAAACAAGCCTGAGGATAGAAAGTTCGCTATTTCACTAATGACTATCCACTTGATGTTCTGGGCAGTACTTGTCATGATCGGATCTTTCTTTAGAGGACCAGGATTCAACTTCATATTCCCATGGGCAGATGGGCTTTTCTTCGAACTATGATCCCACGCAAAATCACTTTTAATGAACTACAAATATTGAGCTGTTCCTTTTCAGGGGTGCACGCATGGTAGTTCTCCTTTTTGCTATCCCTGCAGTTGTTCTCTTGGGATCAGCTTTGCTACTAGCTGCCTCAAGGCGAAATGAAGCAATGAAAGTAGAGGGGCAACTCAGCCGAGAGACTCGTCAACGAGACCTTGAAGCACAAGAAACTGCCTCAGCCGAAAGTGAACCAGTGGCAATATCTGGAAGAGATATTGAAAAAGCAGCTGTGCTAGAACGAGCAGGTGGAACAGAACTAGAAATCCAAGAAACTGCTGCACCTGTCCCTTGGACAGCGCCAGATGAAGAAGCAGTTGGTGTTGCCCGACGGCAGTTCCTAAATCGAAGCATAGTTGGTCTGATGGGCCTGTCTATAAGCAGTTTTGGTGCAGCTGTTCTAGCATTTCTTTGGGGCGGAGGCGGTAGCGGTGGTTTCGGCTCCAAAATCAAAGTAGGAAATGTAACTGATATTCAAGCAAGAATAGATGCTGCAAACGGGTTCCTATACGTTCCAGAAGGAAGAATGTGGGTAACTAAATATCCTGCCGGATCAATCAAAAAAGCGGAGGCCACATATTCCGGACCTGAATTAGGTGGCATGCGAGGTGGTCTCGTGGCACTCTATCAAAAGTGCCCACACCTTGGATGTAGAGTTCCAGAATGTCAAACTTCTCAATGGTTCGAATGTCCATGTCACGGATCCCAGTACAACAGGGTTGGAGAAAAACGAGGAGGACCGGCCCCTAGAGGAATGGATAGGTTTGCTATGGAAGTCAGCGATGGAGTCTTCATCGTTGACACAGGTACGATCATTCAAGGTCCGCCAATAGGGACAAACACAACAGGTCAAGAAGCTGAAGGGCCCAACTGCATTGGGCAGTCAGACCATTAACGGAACGAATAGCAAAGAAATTACGGAAACATGACACTTTACGCAGCATCAACACCGAGAACAATAGGTCTTGTTCTTGCAATAATCGTTGCTGTTGGATTCGCTATTTATGTGTTGTTCAATATTCGAGCAGGGCGAAAAGAAATTGGTGCTGAAGTAGAACTAGCTCCAAATAGAAAACCTTATTACGATGACGAAACCCTTGAAACAAAGCGCCTAGATATTGCTTTATCAGCTGGAGTTGCAGTACTTATCATCATTGCACTTTGCCTTCCACTGTATTGGCTGGGTGAACCAGGACGTCAGCAAGGTTATGCCGACCTCACGGACAATCAGTTCGCTAGTAGAGGTGGAGAAGCCTATGAGGAACTTTGCGCGCAATGTCATGGAGCTGCTGGTGTTGGCGGGCAAGCTGCTTTCACGATTTTAGATGAACAAGGTCGATACGTCTCTGGCGTTAATTGGACTGCCCCATCACTTAATGCAATTTTGTATCGATTCTCAGAAACAGAAGTCACTCATATTTTGAACTATGGAAGACCGCAATCTCCGATGCCGGCTTGGGGCGCTCCGGGTGGTGGGCCTTTAACATCTCAACAGATTGAAGAACTCGTTGAATATCTTGGAGCCATACAACTAACACCGGAACAAATGGCAGCCGAAGTCAAGGAAGGTGTCAGAGAGAGTGTCCTTGCCGATATTCGCGAATCTATTGATAATCCAACCGACGAAGAGCTTAAAGCGTCTTACAATCTTCTTGTTACCGGATTAGGTGATGCTTTAGAAAATCAAAGGATAGTTAAAGCAAACCCGGAATCGGAAATAGAAGAAATTGAAAATGCTGATAGGGCAGTTTTAGTTCTTCTCGACCAACATATCGATGAATTGGCTCAGAACAATGCTGCTAAATATGGTGAATACCTTTTCAATAATCCCGCTGGAGCAGGGGCTTATGCTTGCGCCAGATGCCACACAGCGGGATCATCGTGGAATGCTAATGAAGTACTCGCAGCTAACCCTAGTCTGCAGGGATTAGTGAATCCAGAAGTTCCCGGAGGCGGCGGGTTTGGTCCATCACTTATCGGGGTGACAACGCAATTCGCTTCAGCTCTAGATATGCAAGTGTTCATCGCAAACGGATGTGAGCCAAACTACCAATATGGTCTTAATGGCGTATGCGAACCATCGGGACAAATGCCCGGATTTGGACCAAACGCTACAGAACTTGAGGGGGCTCTGCTGTCCCCCGAACAGATAGCTGCAATTGTTCAATATGAAAGAGGTATAAATGATTGATAAATTTCACCTCTTTCAAATAGTCGCTGGCATTGGTTGGGAACCAGAAATTAGAGGGGCCCTCACTGTCTTAGTTGGTTCACTCGTATTATTCGGATCTGTTTGGCTAGTTCTTAACACAAATCTTGGAAACCGCTTAGGAACATTAATTGCTCTTGCAGGGTTCTTCGGATGGATGCTTGTAATGGGACTAGTCTGGTGGATTTACGGAATAGGTCTAACTGGAGACAGCCCAACATGGGAACCTAAAGAAATAATTTATGGTGACTTGAGTGAATCAGAAAGCGACGTCCAAAATCTTGGAGCTCAAGAGTTAACTCTCACTCCAGCAATCACAATAGTGAATCAATACTGTCCTGGACTTGTTGAAGCTACTGTTCAGGTTCAACGAGCACGATATGTTGAACAAAATGTTGACCTACTTCTTGAATACGAAGCACCACAGCCATATTGCAATGAGTCGTTGGGCGAAAAGTTAGCAGTTGATGGTGAGACGCTTGCAGACACTACACGGGTTGCAAATGATCAACTTATTTCTGACGCTCAGCAAAATAGTATCGAAGACTCACGTGTTCTTAACGAGCAGGATCTACAAGTTCAAATAGATCAAGTGATTGACGATCAACAACGCAAACTCCAACAATTAACTTTAAGTGGACTGGCTGCGCTCAATGCAAACATCATTGAAGACGCACGATCTGATGGTCTTTTATCGTTTAATGGTTGGAATCTCTTATCCACAAGTGGTGCAGGAGAAGCGATTGCTTCAGCTGATGCATTTCTTCTAAGTAATCAAGCCAGCCCCTTCGTAAATGGGACAAGCGGAGATTTTTTCGTGCTTGACACATATCAAAAAGGCGGTAAGCCAAAACGAAGCAGTGATGGAGTCGTTGATCGAGTCTGGAATGAAATCAGAAATACCGTTATCTTCTGGCACCCCACAAATACAGTCGTAGTAACAGTCGCACCTACTTTGGATAAAGAAACAGTTGCCGGACAGGCTCCGCCGTTTCCAGAAATTAACGCAAATGCTCAAACTGTATCAGTTGTCATGGAGCGGAATCTAGGAAGTTTACGATTACCAGCGGCCATAACTACAATCGGCTCTGCTCTAGCATTCATCGGTCTTTGCTACATGCTTAACCAGCGGGAGCGCGAACTTCGTAAACGAACTGAAGAATGGGAAACATCAACAGCCCAATAGGGCGGAAGGGGGAATCAAGATGTTAGGTCAATATCTACCAATCCTCGCGATGCTTATTCTTGGAATTATTTTCGCAGGCGTTAGCTTAATCGCTTCTCGACTACTTGCCCCAAGACAACCCACTGCAGCTAAAGAAGAACCCTATGAATGTGGAATAACATCTTCCCAGGAACCTCCTGAACGGTTTCCAGTTAGATTCTTTCTCGTCGGAATGATTTTTATAGTCTTTGACGTTGAAATTATCTTCATGTACCCCTGGGCAGTCACTTTCAGAGAAATTGGACTTTTCGGTCTTGTCGCAATGCTCATTTTCTCCTTTGCTGTTTTTGAGTCTTTCCTTTACATCATTGGCAATGGCGCTCTCGAATGGGGTCCTGTCAAACAAATAGTAAGAAAATCTATTGTTGATCCCAATAGAACTACAAACACAACTATTCGGCGCGTAGGTCTTGAAGGAAGAACCGAAGCTGAAGAAGAGGCTGCATAATGGCAAAACTCCCACTACTCGGCGATTCAAAGAATATAGGTGAAGATGGATTGGCAGGACTTGACCATAACTTTTTGACCGGAAAGATTGAAGATCTAGTCAAATGGTCAAGAGCAAGAAGCATGTGGCCAGCAACATTCGGACTCGCATGTTGTGCATTAGAAATGATGGCAACTGGTTCTGCTCATTATGACTTAGGACGCTGGGGAATGGAAGTATTTCGCGCTTCACCTCGTCAGGCTGACTTAATGATAGTTGCCGGAAGAGTCTCACAAAAGATGGCTCCAATACTCCGACAAGTATACGACCAAATGATGGAACCTAAATGGGTTATCTCCATGGGTGTTTGTGCAAGCTCAGGAGGGATGTTCAACAACTACGCTCTGGTACAAGGTGTCGACCAAATCGTTCCTGTAGATGTGTACGCCCCGGGATGCCCACCAGGGCCAGAAACATTAATGCACGCCATCCTTCAACTTCATGAAAAGGTTGAAACAGGAGAAATCACACGAAGGCGAAGTGAACTCAACGGGGGAGCCGGCATCATTGTTGAACAGAGGGATGGGCAGACTGCAACCAAAGTAGTCATAGGTAAATAGAGAACAACATGACCGACGAAGCAGTAAGCGAAGAAACCCATCAAACCAACGAAACAAAGCTCTTCGAAACTAATTCACGAGGACAAACAGTTCTACATACAAGCAAAAATAACCTCATTGAAACAATAGAACAGTTACATTCTGATGGATTTAAAGTTTGCATTGATGTTACAGCAGTCGACTATCTTGAAGACCCTGAAAGAGATCTACCGGAAGAAATTATCCCTGAAAGATTTGAACTTGTGATCAACCTGTTATCGCATCAGAAAAGAGACCGCGTCCGGCTCCGAATTCAGGTACCTGAAACCGATCCCACCGTTCCAACCTTGTTTGATATTTATCCAGGAACCGAAGCACTAGAACGGGAAGTGCACGATCTATTTGGCATAAATTTTGACGGACACCCAGACATGACACGGATATTAATGCCAGAAAATTGGGAAGGGCACCCTCTTCGCAAAGATTATGACGTTGGCGACATTCCAGTACAGTTCAAAGAAGCACCGGGTTCCTGATGTCAGATCAAATAACTACCAATGCTCAAGACGAGGAACAAATCAGTTCTGCAGAAAGAGTTTTTCGTCGAGGAGAGGATTCTGCAATTTTGCGACTGTCAGAGAGCGAAGTTCAAACATATACACCTGACGATGACCGGCGAATGGTTATCAACATGGGTCCTCAACACCCCTCAACACACGGAGTCTTACGATTATCGTTAGAAATGGAGGGAGAGTCAGTTCTGCGGAGCAAACCCATCATCGGGTATCTTCACACAGGAATGGAAAAAACAGGTGAACAGCTTAGCTACCTCCAAGGACCAACAAATGTTACGAGGATGGACTATTCATCTCCATTATTTAGTGAGCTAGCATTTTCTTTAGCTACTGAAACATTGCTTGAAATTGATATTCCCGAAAGAGCGACCTGGATCCGGATGCTGATGTGTGAACTAAATCGCATCAGTTCTCATCTCCTATTCCAAGCCACAAACGGAATGGACATGGGCGCAGTAGGAGCAATGATATATGGTTGGCGTGAAAGAGAAGAAGTGCTCCGTCTATTTGAAATAATTACTGGGCTTCGAATGAATCATAATTACATCCGACCCGGGGGAGTTGCAGCAGATTTACCTGATGGATGGCGTGATGATGTTCTCAGGGTTATCGACAATCTACCAGACCGACTTGATGAGTTTGACACACTCTTGACCGGACAACCTATATGGCACGAAAGACTCCAAGGAGTTGGAGTAATAAATACTGAAGAATGTTTGGCGCTAGGAATAACTGGGCCATTGCTACGATCAACAGGATACGCTTGGGACCTCCGAAAAGATATCCCATATCTCCGGTATGACCAAGTGGAATTTGATGTTCTTGTGGGAACGTATGGCGACTGCTTTGACAGGTTTGCGATAAGACTAAATGAAATCCGAGAATCAATACGGATAGTAAGGCAGATTTTAGAAAAGATTCCGGAAGGGGATTACAAAATACAAGATAAAAAAGTAACACCTCCACCAAGAGCACGCATTGATGAATCAATGGAAGCACTCATCCATCATTTTAAAATATTTACAGAAGGATTTAAAGTCCCCTCAGGTGAAGCTTACGCTTCGGTTGAGTCGCCAAGAGGAGAACTTGGTTGTTACATCGTTTCTGATGGAGGACCTAAACCATACAGAATGCATATTCGCGGCCCATCTTTTACGAACCTTCAAGTTCTTCCACACATGCTCCAGAACTGTCTTGTAGCCGACGCTGTTGCCGTTATCTCTACAGTTGACCCAATAATGGGGGAGGTTGACCGATGAGTAGACTCACGGAAGATACCCTTCGAATAGCAAATGACATCATTGATAGATACCCGATCAGGAAATCAGCTTTAATCCCTTTACTTCATTTAGCCCAGGAGCAAGAAGGGTGGGTAACTGATGAAGCGATGAGTCACATCGCTGAAATTATAGGAATCACTGCTGCAGAGGTTTTAGGAACATGCAGCTTCTACGAAATGTTCAAACGGCAGCCAAATGGAGAATACCAAGTTAATATTTGTCACGGGATATCTTGCCACCTGCTTGGCGCAGAGGAACTCATCCATCACGCAGAAGAGACACTTGGGATACGTGAAGGCGAAACTACTAACGATGGGAAATTCTCTCTTGAAGGTGTTGAATGCATAGCTGCCTGTACCGAAGCGCCTTGTATGCAAATCAATTACCGCTACCAGAACCAAGTCTCCGAATCCCAATTTGATGATCTTGTCCAACAGATCCGAGACGGAGAACGGTCCGATATTCCCAAGCATGGGGCATTAGCAAAAATAAGACAAGAGATGTCGACTGAAAGAATCGCAGGTTTTGAATCAATTGATGAAAGCGCCGAACCCGTTTGGTTGAAAAGAAACGGAGAAGCTAAATGACCTTTCCACTAATAACAACAAGCAGATGGGGTATCGAAGACGGGCACACACTAGACGGATACCTTAAATCGGGGGGTTATCAAGCTTTACAAAAGGCTATGGACCTTACTCCACAAGAGGTTCATGAAGAAGTAAAAAAAGCCTCTCTTCTCGGAAGAGGAGGGGCTGGATTCCCGGCAGGAGTTAAGTGGGGCTTCTTACCAGAGAACGTCTGGCCCCGCTACCTTGTAGTGAATGGTGATGAATCTGAGCCAGGTACATACAAAGATCGAATTCTCCTAGAACGTGACCCGCATCAATTAATAGAAGGTTGCCTAATAACTTGTTACGCTCTAGGCCTTTCACAATGTTTTCTATATGTACGCGGAGAAATGGCACATGGCCAAGAGCGAGTTGCCCAAGCCTTAAACGAAGCTTATGAAGCCGGCTATGTAGGAAAAAATATTCTTAACACGGAATTCTCCGTTGACATTATCCTCCACTGGGGAGCGGGAGCTTATATTGTCGGAGAGGAAACAGCCCTAATAGAAAGCTTAGAGGGCAATCGGGGAATGCCTAGACTTAAGCCTCCATACTTTCCTGCATCAATAGGGTTATACGGTAAACCAACAATCGTAAATAATGTTGAGACACTTTCCAATATTCCATGGATCGTACTAAATGGAGGCGATTCGTTCACCAAATTAGGAGCAGAGCAATCCTCAGGCACAAGAATATTTGCAGTGTCAGGCCATGTTAATAATCCCGGTGTTTATGAGGTTGAATTCGGGACCACGACCTTTCGGGATCTAATCATGGGAGAGAAGTACGGAAATGGTATTAGGAACGGTAACGAAATTAAAGCATTCATCCCCGGAGGAGCTTCTGCCCCATGGTTCTTTGAAGAACATCTTGATCTGCCCTTAGAGAAAACAGCTGTTGACCAAGCAGGTTCTATGTTGGGTTCCGGAGCGATCGTTGTAATGGACAACACTACTGACATTGTAAGAGCCTGCCATAACGTTGTGAGATTTTTTGCTAGAGAGTCATGTGGTAAATGCGCGCCTTGCCGCGAAGGAACAAGCTGGTTAGAGAAAATCCTGCAAAGAATAATTGATGGCAATGGTAGGAGCCAGGATTTAGAACTGCTTCTAGATATCTGTGACAATATCAGCCCCGGAATTAGTTGGCCTCCCAAGCAAACAACAATATGCCCATTAGGCCCCTCTGCAGTTTCGCCCATATCCTCAGCTATAGAGAAGTTTAAAGACGAATTCGAAAAGTATCTAAGTAAATCAAAACCTAACATTCCCGTTTCCATTAAAGGCGGGGCGACATGACAGACACCTTTAAAAACGAAACAAAGGTAACATTTACTCTCAATGGTAAAGAGGTAGAAGCTCCAGCAGGAGAGAATCTAATTGAGGCCTGCTCAAATGCTGGCGTTGATATCCCACATTTCTGCTATCACAACCGAATGAACCCAGTTGGAATGTGCAGAATGTGCATCGTTGAAGTCGATACCGGACGAGGCCCAGGGCTCCAGCCAAGTTGCATGCTGAACGTCAGCGAAGGAATGAGTGTCGACACCGAGTCGGATGTAACGAAAAAAGCTCAAGACGGAATCCTAGAATTTTTATTATTGAATCATCCACTTGATTGCCCCGTCTGCGATAAAGGTGGTGAATGTCCTCTTCAGGATCAAACTATTGCATATGGGCCTGGCGAAACACGTTTCGTTGAAGAAAAACGGCATTTTGAAAAGCCCATACCTATCAATGACAACGTCTATCTTGATCGAGAACGATGCATACTTTGTGATAGATGCACCCGCTTTGCCGATGAGGTAGTCGGAGACCCACTAATTCATTTCATAGATAGAGGAAATGAAACGCAGGTAAATACATTTCCTGAAGACCCGTTTGCTTCTTATTTCAGTGGAAATGTCGTGCAAATATGTCCTGTGGGAGCCTTGACCGCAAAACCCTACCGATTTAAAGCAAGGCCATGGGACCTAGAAGAAATTGAATCTACTTACCCAAATCCTCTCGGAGATAGAATTGTGATTCAATCTTCACGTGATGAAGTCCTCAGATTTCAAGGGCTGGACAGTGAAGAAGTCAACTGGGGGTGGCTCACTGACAAAGACAGATTCTCGTTCCAAGCGTTCCAGAGTGAATACAGGATACAGGAACCTCTTGTCCGAGGATCTGGCTTAAACAAACCCGATAAGAGCGCTGAAGGACTGGTGGCCTCTTCTTGGAACACTGCACTCGACATGACTTCAAAAGCAATTAAAGCTACTTCACCAAACAGAATAGCGTTCATTGGTGGGTCCCGATTCACAAATGAATCCCAATACGCCTGGACAAAGCTAGCGAAAGGAATCATAGGAACAGATAACGTAGACGCCACATTAGATGATGAGTTACCACCAGAAGTATTGCTAGGTCTTCAAAGGGCAACAATCAACGAGATATGTTCTCCTGAGAGCACCATTCTATTAATAGGGTCGGATCTAAAAGAGGAGTACGGAACTCTATACATCCGGTTACGGGACGCAGTCACTAATATGGGGGCAAAGTTCATTGAATTAACTCCAGTCGAAACCGGGCTAAGCAACATAGCGACGATTTCCATACGTCCAAGGCCAGGGGAAATAGCTAAGGTAATCAATTCAATTCTTACTGGTGAAAGCCCTGTAGAAATCGGAGGAGTAGATAAGGATTCCATTCAAGCCTGTCATGAACTCCTTAAAGATAACCCAATCCACGTCATATTTGGACATCAGTCTATTGCGGAGTCAACAGAGCCGCTAACACAAGCCTTAACCTTGCTTAATCAAGTACCCGGAGTGAAATTTCTCCCACTTGTTCGTAGAGGAAATACGACAGGGGCTCTGCATATGGGAATGGTGCCCGGTCAGTTACCCGGACAAATTCCTCTCACAAGAGCCAACAAAACAGATTTAAATGGATGGTCCAACCTCCCAGATGAGGAAGGAATGACAACAACCCAGATACTTGAGTCTGCTGCGGATGGCGATATAGACGTCCTATTCTTACTCGGTACAGACCCGATAGCTGATTATAGAAATCCAGAACTCGTTCAAAATGCACTACAGAGAACTGAAACAGTTATCGCAGTTGACCTATTTGTAAATCCGTCTGTGTATCAATCAGACATCATATTCCCAGCCGCTTCCTTTATTGAAATCAATGGAAGTCACACTAATACAGAGGGAAGAATAACCCCTGTCAGACAGAAGGTCACATCTCCCGGGACTGCTCGACCAGATTGGATGATCGCAGCAGAAATTGCAGGAAGATTGGACCAAGATCTAGAAATTGAAAAACCAGAAGATGTCTGGAACGAAATGCAAACCATAAATCTGGATCATCAGAAAATCACCTTACAGGATATAGAGTCGTCGCCTGAAGGGGTAATCCTTGAATTTGGTAAAGAGACAGAGTTCAAAGAAGCAAACTTAAATATTGACACCCGCCCTTTCGATTCTTATTCACATCGATTAGTTCTATCAAAGAAAATGTTCGATAACGGCACGATCATTCAAATGTCTCCATCGCTTAAAAACTTCACCAACGAATCCGAAGTACTCATTAACCCTGCAGACTATGCGGCAATGGGGATAGCCGACGGACAAATTGTCACCCTTATTAACGGCGAAAAGAAAGTTAACGTTGTCATCAGGCCAGACAAAAAGGTTCCTCGCTCAATTGCGTTCGCATATTTAAATCAAGATGGAGTAGACCTCAGAACATTACTTACTGATGGATCAGAAAGTATTGATATCCGAATAGACCCGACTGCGAAGGTTATCTAGATGACATTTGCTCTTGACCCACTTTTTCTCGGTGATGCCGGAACCCTAGAAATCCTTTTAATTGTCATTCTCAAAGTCGTTGTTGCGTTTGGGGTTCTTCTAATAACAGTCATGCTCTACATATGGTGGATGAGAAAATTCATTTCAGATATGCAAAACAGAATAGGACCAAGTCGCGCCGGTCCCTTCGGGATTCTCCAAACACTGGCCGACGGTATCAAGTTATTCTTTAAAGAAGATTTAATTCCAAATAAATCTGACAAGTTCGTATTCAAATTAGCCCCATTCTTTTCAATAGTGCCCGCTTTACTTGTCTTCACCGTTGTCCCTGTTGCCGGAGATTTCAGCAGTGGGGGAAATGGAACAGTGACTTGGTTTGGCAATGAAACTTTCGTTCAGCTAGCTGATCCTCATATAGGAATACTGTTCGTTCTTGCTATGTCATCAATAGCCGTTTACGGAATTATGCTGGCTGGGTGGTCCTCTGGGTCTAAGTACCCATTATTAGGTTCAGTTAGAGCTTCAGCACAAATGGTGTCCTATGAGGCCGCTCTAGGACTTGCTTTAGTTGCTGTCCTCATGAAAACTGGGACACTATCAACTCACAGTATCGCTCTTAACCAAAAAGGCGGAATAACTGATTGGGGACTTGTAGTCACAGGATTTGTTCCTTTCTTCATATTCTTCATTGCAACTACCGCGGAATTGAACACTCCTCCATTTGACCTTGTGGAAGCCGAACAAGAACTCGTCGGAGGTTTTCACACAGAATATAGCTCTATTCGATTTGCACTTTTCTTTATGGCTGAATTCATGAACGTCATCACCATGTCGGGAGTTATGGTAACTTTATTCTTCGGCGGGCCCGGTGGATATTATCCGCCTTTAGGTCCAGCGTGGTTTTGGGGCTTATTGTGGTTCGTTGGGAAAGTATTTATTTTCGCTTCAGTCTTTGTCTGGATGCGGGGGACACTCCCAAGACCCAGATATGACCAACTTATGGATTTCGGCTGGAAATTACTTATCCCGCTAGCGCTTGGTTGGGTTATGCTTCTCGCAACCCTAGATATATTCAAAGATCGCGGTTACGACAGTGGTTTATCCCAACTTCTCATTCTCGTCATCAGTGTCGTAACTTTAACATTTCTCGCCGGTTTACTCATGAAATCCGTATCTATCGGGAAGCAAAAAAGAGAGACTGAGGGAGAAGAGGTCTTCGGATGATACTAAGTGCACTTTATAACTCTCAGAACCACTTGGAGGGACGCAAATGAGCATTCTTAACTTCTTCAAAGGATTCGCTGTCACGCTTGGGAAACTTAACCATGCCTCCAAATCAGGCGAGGTCGTTACCACAAACTATCCCGAGGAAAAGAGAAATAAACCTAAACGTTTACACGGTAGACACGTACTAAATCGCTACGAAGATGGAATGGAAAAGTGTATCGGATGTGAGTTATGCGCCAGCGTCTGCCCAGCAAATTGCATATATGTTCGTGGCGCCGATAATGATCCTCAGGACCCAACTTCCCCCGGCGAGCGGTTTGGATTTATCTACGAAATAAATTACCTTCGCTGTATCCATTGCGATCTTTGTGTTGAAGCATGCCCCACTCAAGCGATCACCGAAACAAAACTGTTTGAATTCTCCTTCACTGATCGAAAACAGGCAATCTATACAAAAGAAGAACTAGTTGTTGACGACAGCGGAAGGCCTAAGCATCTACCATGGGAAGACTGGCGACCGGGTGAAGATCAATACACGTCCGAATGGATGAGAGCAACCTCACCATCAGGGTCTGCTAGCTACCAAGGTCAAATACAGTGGGCTGGAGAACTTGGGTATGGAATACGTCCGTCTGAAACCGGTCAAAGTAGCGACCTTGAAGAAACTCAAGAGGAGCAATAGTGGAAGCAGTTACCTTCTTCCTGGCAGCAATCATCTCTCTCGCAGGAGCATGCGGCGTAGTCTTCCTAAAGAACCCAGTTCACGCCGCATTATCCCTAGTGGCCACCTTATTTGGAGTAGCTATCCATTTCATCAATCTCGAAGCCTACTTCGTAGCAGCCGTGCAAGTTATCGTGTACGCCGGTGCAATAGTAATTCTCTTCTTATTTGTGATCATGCTCCTTGGCGTAGATCGTGCTGAAAGTATTAAAACAGATCCAATTATAGGACAGAGACAAATAGCAATACTCGCAGTCGGGGGGATCCTTGCGCTAGGAGCACTCATAGGTGTGGCATTCTCAGGAGACGTTACCGGAGTTCCACCAGAGACTGCACAAAAATCTACATACGAGGGCGGAACAGCCATAAACAGTGACCATCTCCATGCAGGTGACGATGTTCGACCTGACCAAAATATCAAAGATATAGGTAGAGCTTTATTCTCAACGCGATACGTCTTTGCCCTAGAAATAACTGCTTTGCTGTTAACAATCGGCGTAGTCGGAGCTGTCGTTCTAACAAGAAGGCCAAAAGGAGAACTCGATCCGCTTCCAGATGATAACCCCCCGTCAATCTATCGCGACAATGAAAACAGCAATGATCCCGAACCAGCATTTAGTAAAGACACTGACCAAACAGATGAAACAGAAATAGATAGGTCTGAAAAAGATACCTCAGAAGAAACCGGGGTGTCTGGAGAATGATCTTAGGACTATCAATCGGTACCGAATACTATCTTGCTCTATCAGCACTCCTGTTCACAATCGGAGCTGGAGGTCTTCTGGTTCGCCGAAACCCACTAGTTATGTTTATGTGCATCGAGTTGATGCTTAATGCTGCGAATCTAGCGTTCATAAGCTTCGGAAAAGAAATGGGCGACCTGGGGGGACAATTATCTGTTCTCTTCGTTCTTGTAGTCGCAGCAGCCGAAGTAGTAATCGGTCTAGCAATAGTTGTGGCAGTGATGCGAAGAAGACCTAAAGCCTCAGTTGATGAAGTTTCGGTTCTGAGGGGGTAGCATGACACATCTCGTTTGGCTTATTCCTGGACTTCCTTTAATTGGATTCATGTTGCTTTTACTTTTTGGTCGACGACTAGGAGAACCTCAGGCTGGCTGGCTGGCTACTGCAACTGTCAGTGGTTCATTTTTAGCAGCAGCAGCGGTTTTCTTTGGTCTGGCATCAAAACCACCTGAGGAAAGAGTCTATGAAATCACTTTATTTGAGTGGATCCCCTCAGGTGAGTTATCAATAGGCTTGGGGTTCCTAACAGACCCATTATCCATAACGATGGCACTATTCGTAACTGGCGTTGGAGCTTTGATACACATGTACGCAATCGGCTACATGCATGGAGATCCAAAATTTTCAAAATTCTTTTTATACCTAAACCTTTTCGTATTCGCAATGCTCATGCTTGTGCTCGGCGATAACTTATTAATAACTTTCCTTGGATGGGAAGGAGTCGGAGCCTGCTCATATTTCCTCATTTCTTTCTGGCATGAAGAACCTGCGAATGCAACAGCGGGGAAAAAAGCATTCGTCACAAATCGGGTTGGGGATTGGGGCTTTATGGTCGCAATGTTCCTCCTATTTTTCAATATAGGGTCTTTGAAGTACAGCGATATATTCTCCTCAGTAATCGAAGCAGATGCCCTAACTCAGACCACGGCAACAGGAATAGTAGCGATGCTATTTATAGGAGCTGCAGGAAAATCAGCGCAATTCCCGTTATATCTTTGGCTTCCTGACGCAATGGCAGGACCGACGCCTGTATCGGCTCTCATACATGCAGCGACAATGGTGACTTCTGGAGTGTATCTTCTAACACGAATGAATCCTGTATTAGCAGAAGCCGCAGGATGGTCCATAGATATGATATGGATCATCGGGCTCTTTACAGCTCTGTTTGCAGCTACAGCCGCAATAGCGCAAAACGATATCAAAAAAGTACTTGCCTATTCGACAGTAAGCCAACTTGGTTTCATGTTCGTAGCAGTTGGGTCAGGGCTATACGTCGCTGCTATCTTCCACATGATCACCCATGCCTTCTTCAAAGCACTTCTGTTCCTTGGTGCCGGATCTGTTATCCATGGAATGCATCACGAACAGGATATGCGAAAATACGGAGCACTCAGAAAAGTAATGCCAATAACAGCATTCACTTTTATTATAGGTTGGCTGGCTATCGCAGGAATACCTCCGTTTTCTGGCTTTTGGTCAAAGGATGAGGTTCTTTTAGCTGCGTGGAACGAAAACAAAATCGCATGGGTGATGCTTTTGATCGCAGCGATAATGACAGCGTTCTATATGAGCAGACTTGTTTTCATGACTTTCTTCGGGGAAAAGAAATGGGGAATTTCGGAACAAGGAGAAAGAGAAGAAGAGGCAGAGGCAGAAGCAGACACAGAGCATGCCGGTGAGCATGAAACAATACCCCATGAATCTCCAAGCACTATGTGGATACCTCTTGTCATTCTCTCCGGATTAGCTGCTGTTGCTGGGCTATTAAACCTTCCATTCAGCTATGACACAAAGCATTTGGAGCATTGGCTTGAACCGATACTCTTTGGAAATGAGGTCCATGTAACAGCCTCTGGTCAAACAAAATGGGTCCTTGCGATAATTGCAATAGTAGGGGCCACCACAGGAGTTTTAGCTGCAGCATTCGTATACCTAAAAAACCGTTCCCTAGCGAATAAAATTGAGCATCCAGTGCTTGAAGAAGCATGGAGATTTGATTCGACGGTTACTAATTTTATGGGCGGACCCGGAAGAAAAAGTTTTCAAGCCACAACACTGTTTGATCAAAAAATCATTGACGGAGCCGTAAACGGAGTAGGTAAAGTAACGCAGCGCATCAGTACTAAAATGAGAGGCCTTCAAACAGGCCTTATAAGAAGCTATGCATTGGGCATGTTCATCGGAGTAGTCGCAATTATCGCCTATTTCGTAACAAGGATGGGTTTCTGATGTCATTTCCAACCTTGCTAGCTGCATCACAAACTCAGACCACGTTTCAGGTCATACCCGTTCTTGTGCTCCTACCAGTATTCGGAGCAATAGCTGTAGCGCTAACTCCAAACGCGCGCATCGGTGTGCACAAAATGCTAGCTACTATTTTTACCGGCGTAACGGGAGCAATTTCAGTTTGGTTACTGACTGCTTTTGAAACAAACGGAGAATTCCAATTCATATCTCAGCAAACATGGATCAAAAGCCTCGGAATTGACTGGTTCGCAGGTATTGACGGAATTTCACTTTTCCTCGTAGTGCTAACAGGGCTTCTGTTCCCATTTGTGATCATTGCTATAAACCCCAAACACGATCACAAGGCTTACTACATATGGATACAGCTATTACAAACAGGATGCATGGGGGTATTCGTATCCTTAGATCTCTTCATGTTCTTTGTTTTCTTCGAAATTGTCCTGATTCCCATGTATTTCCTCATAGGGAAATGGGGTCATGGAAACGCACAATATGCAGCAACAAAGTTCTTTTTATACACAATGTTTGGGTCTGCCTTAATGCTGGTCAGTATTGTCTCATTAGCTGTTCTGAATGCACAGAACAGTGACTCTGAACTCACATTCAACCTTTTAGAAATCGCTACAAATCCTGCAATCGCAACAAATACTTCAAGACTTATCTTCCTTGGATTCGCTATAGCTTTTGCGGTCAAAGTTCCACTATTCCCTGTCCATACATGGCTACCTGACGCTCATACAGAAGCCCCAACTGCAGGCTCAGTCATACTCGCAGGAGTCATGTTAAAACTAGGGACATATGGCTTTATACGGTTCGGGCTCTTCCTATTCCCAGAAGCTTCCCACTTTTTCGCACCCTTATTCCTGACCCTAGGAGTTATCGGAATCGTTTACGGCGCAATAGTCGCGACTATGCAAAAAGACCTTAAGCGACTTGTTGCGTATTCATCAATCGCACACCTAGGGTTCATCATTCTAGGTACCTTTGCGCTTAACACTCAAGGTATTCAAGGCGCAACTGTACAAATGATTAACCACGGACTTTCGACTGGTGCCCTATTCATGCTCGTCGGTATCATCTATGAACGAAAACACACACGTCAGATTTCCGAACTAAGTGGTATCCAAAAATCAGCACCCGTACTCGCTGGTGTCTTTACACTTGTAATGCTGTCGTCAATAGGGCTTCCGGGACTCAATGGATTCGTTGGAGAATTTTTAATACTTCTTGGAACATTTACAGCAAACAGATGGTGGGCGGTCATAGCAGCAACAGGAGTAATTCTCGCTGCACTTTACCTACTATGGGCGTACCAACGCGTATTCCACGGCCCTCAAAATCCAGACGATGAACCAACGAAGGACCTTACTAGTTGGGAACGCCTAACATTATTACCCCTGATTGTGGCTATTGTCTTTTTGGGTATTTACCCTAAACCGATGCTGGACCGTATTGAACCAGCTGTCGACAAACTTGTTTCCCACATTGAAGAAACCATTGAAGATGGATCATTCACAGAACCAGTACCAACCACTCAAAACCGGACAACCTTTAGCGATTTATTAAAGGAAACTCATGAGTCACATTCTTACGATAAACATGGAGATTCTCATAACGACAGTCACCATGATCATGAATCTGACTATGAAGGTGGAAGCCACTCAGGAGATCACGAATGAGCGCAATAAACGTGTTAGCCCATGAGTCGATACAAACACCGTCCGTAGCCTGGACAGGATTATTGCCCATAATCATCCTTGCCGCAGCAGGTGTCGTCTTACTTACTATTTGCTCACTTTTCCCAGAAAAGGCAACCAACAAATTTGCTTCGATTTATACCCAACTAGCTGCTGTCGCAGCACTTAGCAGCACGTTTCCTCTGTGGGATAAAGTACAAAACAAATCCGAGGGCCCCTATTCAACTCTCGCAGGTGCATTTGGTATAGATGGATTCTCAATATTCGTAACGATGTTGATAACGGTCTGTGTAATCCTTATATCTCCATTGGCAGAAAATTTTCTTAAAAAAGAAAACATAACGGGGCCAGAACCGTATGTTCTAATGCTCCTCGCAGCTACTGGCGGAATTATCATGGCGGGAGCAAATGACTTCATAGTTCTCTTCTTGGGCATTGAAGTCCTGTCAATATCCTCCTACATTCTGGCTGCCATGAATTCAAGACGAATCCAATCTCAAGAAGCAGGTCTCAAATATTTCGTTCTTGGAGCCTTTGCCTCGGGATTCTTGCTATACGGAATAGCCCTACTCTATGGAGCGACCGGATCGACATCATTTTCAGCAATCAAAAACTTTACCCAAGAAGTTGAATTGACAAATGACACCCTCCTACTCGCAGCTCTAGCTTTATTAATAGTTGGTCTAGGATTCAAAGTCGCAGCAGTGCCATTCCACTTTTGGTCGCCAGATGTCTACCAAGGTTCACCGACTCCATTTGTTGCCTTCATGGCCTCCGTAGTCAAGGCCGCAGGGTTTGCAGCAATCCTTAGAGTACTTTACGTTACCCTCGGAGAATATCGAACTGACTGGCAACCTGTCATCTACGCAATCGCTATCGCCACACTACTGACCGGTTCGCTATTAGCTATCGTCCAGACTGACCTAAAGCGGATGCTCGCATACTCTTCCATAAGCCATGCTGGCTATTTGTTAGTAGGAACACAGGCTGCATCAGACCAAGGAGTAAAAGCAGTTCTTTTCTATCTAGCGACCTATGCCTTTATGGTTATAGGCAGCTTCACAGTCGTAGCAATAAATGCCGGAGATACAGGAACCCAAACGAACCTTGATTCATTATCTGGTCTAGCCACACGAAAACCTTTATTGGCAATCACTTTTACCGTTTTCCTGTTAGGACAGGCTGGAATACCGTTAACTTCTGGTTTCTTTGCAAAGTTTTATGTCATCGAAGCCGCAATAGAAGAAAGATCCTATTTGCTCGCCGTAATTGCCATGATTGCAGCCGTCATAGGAGCATTCCTTTACCTACGGATCCTTGTAAAAGTCTGGCTGTCAAAACCAGAAAAAGATCAAGACGATACCAAGCTTCATATTCCAACTGAAATTGTAATAGTGCTCTTTATCGCAGTCATTGCAACGATGTTCTTTGGAATTTGGCCAGAACCTCTAGTGGAAATGGTCCAACGTGCTATTCCAGCGTTGATAACGGGTTAAAAATGAACTATTCAAACTTCTTCTTAAAGAATCACTACAAAATAAGAGAACACCCTCACAGCTTAAGGAGGGGAACACACCAAAAAACAAATCAAACTAAACCCTCTTTAACCACGTTTAAGCCTCTAGTTTGGGCTATCTTGTGCTGTACACCTTGGTCCGAATGGCCCCAAGTAACTACTATTTATCAACGTGTCTGAATTTCTACGCAGCTACCTTACAGTCGCCGTTTTTGGCGTGCTCGCATGTGCACTCGTTGGCGCTTTTGTGGGACTTAGCGCTCTCATTAGGCCTGCCAGAAAACAAGATCAAAAATACTTAACATACGAATCAGGAGTTGACCCAGTCGGCACCGGATGGGCACAAAGCAATATTCGATATTACATCTTTGCTTTATTGTTCGTGATGTTTGACGTTGAAGCTGTTTTTATCTTTCCATGGGCAACACGCCTAGAACAGTATGGACTTTTCGGCCTCGTAGAAATGGCTATTTTCATCTTTATACTTCTCTTAGGTCTGCTATATGCATGGCGAAAGGGAGTTCTCAAATGGTTCTAAAATATCGTCACGAAAAGGAAATAGCATGGGCTTAGTCGAATCTGGCAAAATGCCAAAACCACTTACAAAATTACTAAATATGAGCCGCCGCTATTCAATGTGGGTCTATCAATGGGGATTAGCGTGCTGCGCAATAGAAATGGGGGCAGCCTTTGCATCACCACGATACGACGTCATGCGATTAGGGGTAATACCTCTTCCGGCAAGCCCTCGTCAAGCAGATTTTTTAGTAGTTTCAGGGACTGTGACCGACAAAATGGCACCTGCTGTGAGACGACTATGGGAACAAATGCCTGATCCAAAGTACGTAATTTCAATGGGATCCTGTGCAAACTGCGGTGGTCCCTACTGGGATTCATATTCGGTAACTAAAGGAGTAGACCAAGTTGTCCCTGTTGACGTGTATGTCCCTGGTTGCCCACCAAGACCAGAAGCTCTTCTTGAGGGGATAGTTTTGCTTCAAGAGAGAATTATGAACGAAGACATGGCAGAACGTTGGAAAGGTGATCCAATTGTTGTTGAATAATCCTTATTTAATTCAGATAAAAGAAGGAATAACTAATGGCTGAAATACCAGAGCACCTTCTTAAACGCGCACAGGCAGCCAGAGAAAAAGCTGAGGAAAATCAGCCAACTGCAGAGGAATCATCGACGGAAACTACTGCAGCTGAGTCAACTGTTGCAGTAATAGAAGAAGATACACCTGAAGTTGATGAAAAAGCTGAAGAGATTCTCAACAGAATTTTAGATGGGTTAGGTGACACAGTCCTCTCATCACACATAGCACCAAACAGAGGACTCTGGATACGCGTTTCAAGTGATAACTGGAGACAAACAGCTCAATTTCTCAGGGACGATCTTGATTGCACATTCTTTGATTGGCTATCCGTAATTGACTGGATGCCATCACCTTATGGACGGGAATTAGAAACTGAACAGGACGTTGAGCCGGACGCCGAACAAGATGAAGCTGAGCCTATGGAATGGGGTTATACGGGAGGAAATACCAGATTCCAGCTAATGTGCCGTCTCTACTCAATCTCAAATGCAATAGGAGTAATGGTGAAAGCTGACCTAAACGATCAAAGCCCAAGAGCCTTATCCCTAATACCCGTTTACCCTGGGGCTAACTGGCACGAACGTGAGGCTCGAGAGATGTTCGGAGTCACATTTGATGAGCATCCTGACCTTAGGAACATTTATCTACCGGGAGATTTCGAAGGTCATCCTCTCAGAAAAGACTACCCATTGCTTTCAAGGCGCATGAAGCCCTGGCCTGGAATTGTTGATGTAGAAGCTATGCCCGGAGAAGAAAAATGAGCGTATCAACTGAAAGTGAACAACTCGCATACATAGCCTCCCAAGCCGCAGACGCACGAGTTAATGTGGAGGTCGAAACAGATGAAGGAATGACCCTCAATCTAGGGCCTCAACATCCAGCTACTCATGGGACGCTCAGAATCGTAGCAAAACTTGACGGCGAAAAAGTCATTGCAGCAGAACCGATTATGGGCTACATGCATCGAGGATATGAAAAGTTAACAGAAGTACGGACATACCCACAAGTAACGACACTGATTAACAGAATTGACTGGTTAGGAAGTTTTGCAAACGAAGTTCCTTTCATTCTTGCAGCTGAACAACTTATGGAGGTCGAGGCACCACCTCGTGCTCAATGGATAAGAACTATTCTCTTTGAGTTAAGTCGTATAGCTAACGTATGCCTCTTCCTCGGTGATATGGCTGTCCAAGTTGGTGCAACAACACCAGTTTTCTATGCGTTCCGTGATAGAGAATTTGTACTAAACCAAATTGAACGTGTTACCGGAGGACGCTTTCACCCGAACTTTGACAGAATAGGCGGACTGAAAGACGATTTACCAAAAGGATGGATTGAAGAAACACGTGGGGCTTTAGACAGAATGAAATCCTTCTGTGATGAAATGGAAGAACTCGTTTTGGGAAATGAAATATTCCAGGCCCGCACTCGAAATATCGGAGTTATACCCGGAGATATAGCCCTATCCTATGGATTGTCCGGAGCAAATCTAAGAGCTTCAGGCATAGATTGGGATATTCGTCGTGATGCCAATGTAGGGCTTGTATACGACCAAGTTGACTGGAAAGTATGGACACATCCAGACGGGGATTCATTTGCAAGATTTTGGGTACGCCTTCAAGAAACTCGAGAAGCATGCAACATAATTGACCAATTGCTTGGGAACATACCATCCGGACCGATCATGGCAAAAGTACCGAGAATAATAAAAGTACCCGCAGGCGAAGCTTACGTCGCAACAGAAAATCCATTAGGGGAAATGGGATACTACGTCGTAAGTAAAGGTGATTTGACTCCCTTCAGAGTAAAGATTCGATCAGCTAGCTTTTCAAATATGTCAATTACCCCGTGGGTTCTAAAAGACGTATTTGTCCCTGATATTATTTCCATCCTTGCCTCCTTATATTTCATACTTGGAGATATTGATAGATGATCGAATTACTTGCGCTCAATCCCTCATGGTGGCAGGAAACTTTTCTGATTAAAGTACCAATTGGTCTACTGGCAGTCCTTCTCCCAGCTGGAACGATAGTGTACCTATACCTTTTTAAAGCTATCTCGTTCATGCAAAGCAGACTCGGACCAATGGAAGCTGGACCTTATGGATCTCTGCAGCTCTTAGCTGAAGTTGGGAAATGGCTCCAAAAGGAAGATATCTTCCCTTCAAAAGCAGACAAATTCGTATTCGCAGCAGCACCATTTGTAGTACTAATGTCCACCTTCCTTCTTGTTGTTGTAATACCTGCAGGACCTGACGCACTTTTCGTTGACCTAGACGCAGGCATTTACTTAGCAATGGCAGTATCTTCAGTCTCAGTAATCGGAATACTGATGGCTGGTTGGTCCTCGGCTAACAAATACTCACTTCTTGGAGGTATTCGTGCTGCAGGACAGCTAATTGCATATGAGTTACCATTAATTCTCGCTGTTGTCGGTGTCGTAATTCAAGCGGGAACAATGAATATGCAAGGAATTGTATTAGCACAGGCCGAAGGTGAGATATTCGGTTGGGGTGGCATAGGGAATCCATTTATTCTTACCCAATTTATTGGTTTTTTCATATTTATGATCGCCGTTCAAGCTGAATTAACTCAAGCACCTTTCGATATGCCTGTTGCCGAATCTGAACTTGTGACAGGCTATCTAACAGAATATTCAGGAATAAGATTCCTCTTGTTTTTCATTGGCGAATTTGCATCCGCTGGCGTCTTCTCAGCGATAGCGGCAGTACTATTCTTTGGTGGTTGGTACGTTCCAGGGATAGATGCAGGAAGCCAAGTTTTCAACGTAATCGGGCCTCTAGTACTAGCGACCAAAACAATGCTTATAGCCTTTCTAATCTTTTGGTTTCGGTTCACGTTCCCAAGATTTAGAGAAGATCAATTGCAACGTTTAGCTTGGAAATTTTTAATACCGTTAAGCCTCGCAAATATCGCAATTACTGGCGTCTTAAAGGTGGCAGTATGAGTCAAGCACATAATAGTTATAGAAAAATCCAAACAAGCGGAGGCGTGAACTGATGTCACAACTACCAGGTATTCTTAAAGGATTAAAAGTTACTTTCAGGACAATGATCAAAACGCTCTTTCCCGGAGGACTACTTAAGCCGATTCCAAAACCAAGCGAAGGAGCACTAACTGTCCAATACCCTCATGTTAAAGAGGCCCCGCCTGCAAGGGCCCGTGGTGTTATCGCCTTACATGAAGGGAATTGCACAGCATGCATGCTTTGTGCACGGGAATGTCCAGACTGGTGTATATACATTGAAGGGCACAAAGAACTAGCACCTCCCAGACGCGAAGGTGGAAAGCCGCGCCAAGTAAATGCGTTAGACAGATTTGATATTGACTTCTCACTTTGCATGTTCTGCGGAATCTGCGTGGAAGTCTGCCCCTTCGACGCCCTATTTTGGACTCCAGAGTATGAATTTTCCGAATTGAAATTAGCAGACATGTTACATGACAAGGAAAGACTCGGCGAATGGATGGAAACAGTCCCTGATTTTGAAGAATACGAAGATGGTTCTGAACAAAAGGTCAGAAAGGTGCCTCGCTAATGGTCGCACAAAATGTTTTCTTTGCCATACTTGCAATACTTATGATCGTCTCAGCTTTAAAAGTTGTGACCACAAAGAACATTGTCCATGCTGCTCTATGGCTCGTCCTTGTCCTCGCAGGCGTTGCAGGACAATTCCTTCTGTTGGGTGCGGAATTCGTCGGTGTCACACAAATATTGGTCTACATTGGGGCAGTGATAGTTCTACTTCTCTTTGGAGTAATGCTCACTAAAGCAAGCATCGGCCATGAAGAGAACATCAATATGCCAAACAGAGTCCTACCAGCAGTAATCGGTACTCTAATGTTTGCTGTCATGTCTTATTCAATCATTGATAGTTATAGGGGTGAAGAACTTCCCAAGGAAACGGTAACAAGTGCTGCAATGGTCTCAGATTCGATATTTTCAGACTTTATTATCCCCTTCGAGGCCGTTTCAGTTCTCCTCCTTGCCGCGCTAATAGGAGCGGTTGTCATTGCAAGGAAGGAAGCAGCATGACAATTGCCCAATATCTCATCCTAAGCTCAGTTCTATTCTGCATAGGCATTTATGGCGTACTTGCCCGCAAAAACGGAGTAATGGTTTTAATGTCAATTGAACTAATCCTAAATGCCGTCAATATAAATTTGGTAGCTTTCTCCGCCCTAACAAATAACATTGCGGGAGAAGTATTCGCATTATTCGTAATAGCAATCGCAGCAGCAGAAGTAGGCGTTGGATTAGCAATAGTTCTCCTCATATTCAGAAATAAACAAAACGTCGATTTGTCTGAAATAGACCTAATGAAGGGATGATCATGACAAATCTGTTCACACTCGCAGCATCAATACCCACCAAATCAGTCCAAGCAAGCGGATGGTTCTTAGAAACAGCTTGGCTCATACCTGCTCTTCCTGCTTTGTCATTCTTTCTTATTCTGTTCTTTGGAAAAAAGATGAAATATAAGGGGGCTGAGTTTGGTATAACCGCAATCGCTCTTTCGCTTATACTCGCAGTGTGTTGTGCTGGACAATGGATAAACCAAGTTGATAATGCAAGCAAAAACTACGAAAAAGTATCATCATACGAAACGGAAGATAACTATGATGACGCTTCTAACCTCATTGCAGAGGAGAATCAGGCAACGGAACCTATCGAAGTAGCTTCTGGGGAAGAGATCAATCTTTATGCTGCTGGCGAAGAATCAGGATACGAAGCAGTCGCTGTTGATGCAGTTATCGAAAGATTTACATGGTGGGAGACTGGAGGAAAGAAATTTCAAGTCGGGATAATGGTAGACGGGTTGGCAGTAATGATGCTCTTCGTTGTTACCGTTATTTCTCTTCTGGTACACGTTTACTCCACCGATTACGTATCTGGTGATAGAAGATATACTCATTACTTCGCATTCCTGAGTTTGTTCTCCGCCTCAATGCTTTTCTTTGTTCTAAGCGAGAACATTCTTCAAACAATCGTTGGGTGGGAACTAGTAGGAGTCTGTTCGTTCGCGTTAATAGGACATTGGTGGGAAGAGAAACCTAACTCCGACGCTGCACTCAAAGCATTCCTTACTAATCGTGTCGGAGACATGGGCCTCCTCGTAGGGATGATAATACTTTTCTGGTCAGCAGGGTCATGGAGTATTGTCGATATAAATGTAGCTGCCATCAATAATGAAATCGGTCAGAGCACGCTTCTCATCGCTTCTTTATGCTTGACCGCCGCTGTCATGTCCAAATCAGGGCAATTTATTCTCCATACCTGGCTTCCAGATGCCATGGCTGGCCCAACCCCTGTTTCAGCGCTTATCCATGCAGCCACAATGGTCGTTGCAGGGATCTATATGGTTGCGCGCCTATATGGAGTATTTTTTGAAGGTTACGATATCGCAGGTTCGGGCTTCAACATCCTCGCACTTGTAGGCTCAGTCACTCTTGTCGGAGCTGGTCTCTTAGCATTTGTACAAGACGACATCAAAAAAGTGCTCGCATACTCTACCGTTTCTCAACTGGGCTATATGGTTATGGCACTTGGGGTAGGGGCCTGGACAGCTGCAGTCTTCCACTTATTCACGCACGCATTCTTCAAGGCAGGCCTTTTCTTGGGTGCAGGATCTGTAAGTCACTCTGTACACAGCTTTGATATGAAAAAATCCATGGGGGGTATGCGCAAATTCATGCCTACCACCTACAAAACCTTCATTATTTGCACAATAGCATTAATGGGACTACCCCCTCTTGCTGGGTTTTGGTCAAAAGATGAAATTCTTGTAGGAACTGGCGGTTGGGGTCTTTTCGGAGGAACCGGCGGCAACGGAACATATGTTTTTGCGCTCGTGATGGGAATAATCGGAGCAGCACTCACATGTGCATACATGACGAGAGTAATTTATCTAACATTCTTTGGAGAATTCCGAGGAGACACCCATGGGCATGGGGATCCACATGAATCAGGTAAACGAATTACCATTCCATTAATTATTCTTTCAGTAATGGCAATAGGAGCAGGGTTTCTAAACCTACCTGTTGGATTCCTCACTGGAAATACAACTAGCTGGCAAGAAAGATTTGGACATTATGTTGAACCCGTAGCAACCTACTTCCCCGCAATTGCACACGGCACTCCAAGCTGGACATTAGCGATCTTCTCAACTCTTGTTGCACTCACCGGAGTGGGTTTAGCAGCTCATTACTTCTTTATAAAAGTCAATGCACAGAGCCCTGCAGCTACAGAACTAGCAAATGGACTCACTTCAAAGAACAAGATTGCCAAAGCTGGGCACACTGTTCTTAAACAGAAATATTATTTGGATCATCTATACACCGACATCATTGCTAACGGCACGAAAGGGCCCGTTGCTGATGCGGCGTATTGGACCAACCAAAAAGGAATTGATGGTGTTGTCAACCAAGTTGGAAAGCAAGCGACAAAATCAGCAACCTTTGTTTATGAAAAAATTGACCAGAATTTGGTTGATGGAGCGGTAAACCTTTCAGGTAGAGCATCTGAAGGACTTGGTGAAACCACTCGTACTATTGTTCAACGCGGCAAAGTTCACCAATACGCCGCCATTATGTTCGCAGCCACCACAATTTTGGCTGGCTTATTTATTGTGTTTGTCTAGGAGAAACTTTTATGGAATTTGATAATAATTGGCTTCTAAGCCTAATGATTTTTCTTCCGCTAGCGGGGGCAGCTGCTGTGATGGCTATCCCAAAAGCCCAAGAGGATTTGATCAAAGGCGTTGCCCTTTTAACAACTGTCATAACGGCCGTGTTCGGAGCATTCATGTTAATTGCCTTCGATTATGGAAAATCAGCTGATCTTCAGTTCGTCGTTGACGAAGATTGGATTGGAGTAATTAATAGCCGATACATTCTAGGAATCGATGGGATGTCACTTCCCCTCATTGCGCTTACCGTATTCATTGTTCCCTTATGCATCATCTATACATTTGGACATTTCCCAGAGCCAAGGAACCCTAAAGCTATTCTGGCACTAATTCTTATTCTCGAAACGGGAATGATTGGTACCTTTGTTTCACAGGATTTAATCCTTTTCTTCGTATTCTTTGAAGTGGTCCTTCTGCCAATGTTCTTCATGATCGCTGTTTGGGGCGGTGATGATAGAAGATATGCGTCTCTGAAGTTTTTCCTTTATACAATGTTCGGTTCGGCTCTTATGTTGGTCAGTTTCCTTGCCCTCTATTTCTTGGCAGATGGCACAATCGTTGGGGACCAGGCGCAAACTTTTTCAATGGTCGCTCTTTCCGAAGGGTCTACTCTAGGGATAAGCAGAACTGCACAACTTTGGATTTTTGCTGGGATGTTTGTCGGGTTTGGAGTCAAAGTTCCTATGTTTCCATTCCATACGTGGTTGCCGGACGCGCATACTCAAGCCCCAACCGTTGGCTCAGTTATCCTTGCAGCAGTTCTTCTTAAATTAGGAACATACGGATTTATAAGAATAGCTATTCCCATGCTCCCAGAAGCTGCAGCTGCCTGGGCTCCTTTCATCGGCTTACTTGCCGTCATAGGAATCATTTATGGGGCATTAGGCTGTCTCGCTCAAAGAGATATGAAACGTCTTATAGCTTTCTCATCTGTTGCTCATATGGGCTTTGTGATGCTAGGAATAGCAACTCTTACTGACTTTGGGATAAATGCTGCAATCTTTGGAATGGTTGCACACGGGTTAATCACCGGAATGCTGTTCTTTCTAGCTGGTTCAATGAAAGACCGATACCACACTCTTGATATGGGTCGCCTAGGAGGTCTCCTCATCTCCGCACCCCGAATGGGTTGGATCTTAGGATTCTGTGCAATGGCGTCTCTTGGCCTACCTGGCCTTGCTGGATTCTGGGGAGAGTTCCCAGCAATTTTAGCGAGCTATAACCCTGCAGCGATCTTATCCGAGACGACATTTAGGGTTTATATGGTTGTTGCAGCCCTAGGTACAGTCTTAGCAGCTGGATACTTGCTATGGATGTTGCAAAAAACAGCCATGGGAACTCCGCCTGATGAATTCAAAGACAACCCTGAAATTACCGATGTAAAACGATACGAGTGGATTACTTGGGCACCAATCCTCGTCTTAATTCTTTTCTTTGGACTCTACCCGAGGCCAATTTTCTCTACCACAGATGACGCCGTTGTAAAATCATTGACTGTCGACGTCCAGGGACAAAACGTTGAGAATTGCCTAGAAAGTGATGGAGAGACGTCCGGTAAAGAATGTTTCACGAATATCAGAAATCTTCTTGAAGAGGCAGGGAAGTAACACATGCTAATTACGGCATCAATTTTTGGGAATCTCCTTGCCTCAACTTCGGAGTTCATAAGACCTCCAATTGATTGGCATGCAGTTGCACCAGAACTATGTCTACTTGGAGGTGGAGCCATGATAACTCTGATAGACGTCATCTGGAGAGAAAAGGGAAGGGCCATTACCTCAGCACTAGCGGGATTATTTCTACTAGCTCCACTTATACCAATTCTCACCCTTGCAATAGATTCAGAGGATAGAAGTATGTTCAACGGGGCTTTTATAGTTGACAAGTACTCCCTGATAGTAAAAGCTATATTTCTCCTCAGCGGATACCTAGTAGTCCTCCTATCGACAAATTACATAGCAGAAGGTGAATATTGGGAAAACGAATACTACGGAATGCTTCTTTCATCAATTCTTGGAATGGTTGTTATGGCATCAGCCCGAGACCTAATCACAATCTTTGTTGCCCTAGAATTGCTATCAATACCTGCATACATGCTGGCTACATGGCGCAAGAGGGACCTTAAGAGTAACGAAGCAGGCCTCAAATATTATCTAATGGGTGTCTTTGCTTCAGCCATAATGCTTTACGGGATGTCGCTCATCTTTGGTGTCAGCGGAAGCACGATTCTCGTAGATATTAATGCTGCAATAAGCTCAGGCGAGTCAAGTACATCAATAATCACTCTTGGAGTAATATTTGTAATAATAGGTTTTGCATTTAAAGTTTCGGCATTTCCCTTCCACACCTGGGCTCCAGACACATACGAAGGAGCTCCGACTCCAGTTACTGCATTCCTAGCAGTGGCCTCAAAAGCAGCAGGTTTTGTGGCGCTTATGAATCTTGTCGTTGTCGGGTTTTTTGGTCGTGGAGATGTATTCCAACCACTACTTTGGATACTTGCTGCTCTATCGATGACCGCTGGAAACGTCATGGCTCTTCGTCAAACAAATTTGATTCGGTTGATGGCTTACTCGGGTATCGCTCAGGCTGGATTCATGCTGGCTCCGCTTGCAGTCGCTGGAGAAAGCATCGATATCGCTGATAAATCAGTTTCGGCTGTTGTTACCTACCTGGCAATCTACGCTTCAATGAATCTAGGTGCGTTTGCAATTATTCTTTCTGTTTCTAGAACAACAGGAACAGGTCAAATTGAAAGCTATAACGGGTTATTCAAGACGGCCCCTGGCCTTGCAATCATGATGACTATTTTCCTGGCTTCACTAGCCGGAGTTCCCCCACTCGGAGGCTGGTTTGCTAAATTCTCTGTATTTACTTCATTAACAAGTGCTGATACAGGGTGGGGATACGCACTTGCCGTAATTGCTGCAGTCAATGCCGTTATCGCATTCGGATACTACGGACGGATAGCAATGAAGATGTGGGTTGAAGAACCGCATCAGTCACACACATCTGAAATGAAGATCCCTGTTTCTTTGTCAACAGCACTTGCAATCACTGTTGCGACTACTTTAGCCTTCGGCGTGGTTCCTGGTATTGTAACTCACTTCACAGACGTATCACTTACTGCGTTCGCAATGTAGCTACTAGGTATAAAAATTAAATGCTGTAGCCTTAAAAGGAGCTCAGCATGATACTTGAACAGATAATAAGACAAAAGATATTAGAGGAAGGTCCCATAAGCTTCAGTGAATTTATGGCTTTCGCTCTTTATGACAAAGACAATGGATTCTACTCACATGGTGGTGCAGGAAGACGAAAGGACTTTATTACTAGTCCTGAAGTAGGTCCCTTGTTCGGAAAATTAGTAGCAAAATCTATCGACAGATGTTGGGAAGAATTCAATCGACCTTCTAATTTTACTTTTCTAGAATGCGGAGCCGGACCCGGAACCTTAGCTAGGTCAATTCTTAGATCTGAAATGAAATGTGCTAGTTACCTTGATTATGTCACTGTTGAACCTAGCGAACGGCAACGTCAAAAACACCCATCTTCTGTCCGGGCGCTTTCGGAAATGCCAGACGAAATAGGAATTGGCATGATTTTTGCTAATGAATTATTGGATAATTTACCATTTGATATCTTTCAATCTCAAAAAAACGGAACCTGGTTAGAGGTAAAAGTAGGACTTGAAGGTTCAACTTTCTGTGAGGAGCTATTTCCCACTACTGAAAAAAAGAGACCACAATTCACCATAGATAGAGATAATGTTAGAGTCCCACTTCAGCTAGCGGCTCAAGAGTGGGTGGAACGATCTCTAAAGATATTGAAAAATGGAAGAATTATCATCGTTGACTATACAGTTCCGGGATTCGAGAATCACGAAAAGAAAAATTGGCTACGAACATACCAACAACACGAAATCATAAACGACCCTTTCACCAAAATTGGCTTCTCAGACATAACAAGTGATGTTGATTTAAGTCAACTTACGAAAGTCAAGGAACCAGCATCAATTCAAAACCAAGCAGATTGGTTGCAGAAACTAGGTCTTGAAGATCAATTAAAAGAAAGTAAAAAAATATGGAAGCAAAATGCCCATAATCCCAGCATTTCAGCAATTGAAGCCAGAAGCGCAATAGGGGAATCTGAAGCACTCATAGATCCAGATGGCTTAGGCGCCTTCAAAGTTGTTGAATGGCTTGTGGAATCAAACAGTCAGGTCGCCTAAAGTCAGGCAAAGGAATAGTCTCCAGATAAATAAAAGAGGTCACCATGTCTGACAATCAAGCAATAGAAGAGTTCTATATTGAAAATCGAACATTTCCTCCATCAGAAAGGTTTGCTGAAGAATCTCTCATAAATAGCCAAGAGCTATATACCGAAGCATCGGAAGACGTCGAAGCCTTTTGGGCTAGACAAGCGAGAGAGTTACTGACATGGGATAAGGACTTCACAAAAATTCTTGAGTGGGATCTTCCATATGCCAAATGGTTTACAGATGGAGAATTAAATGTCTCATATAACTGCCTAGACCGCCATATCAAAAATGGGTATGGGGATAAGGTGGCGTACCACTGGGAAGGTGAACCAGGAGACACCCGATCAATAACATATAAAGATTTACTGGATGAGGTGTCAAAATTTGCAAACGTTCTCAAGGAATTTGGGCTTAAAAAAAACGATACTGTAGCGATTTACATGCCCATGATTCTTGAACTTCCAATAGCTATGCTCGCCTGTGCACGCATTGGCGTTGTCCATTCAGTAATCTTTGGAGGCTTCAGTCCTGACGCAATTATTGACCGTTGTGAGGATGCCAAAGCAAAATTGATCATTACCGCCGATGCTGGCTACCGAAGGGGAGAACCATCACCTTTGAAAGTAAATGTCGATTCAGCCCTTGATTCAGGTGCCGAGTCAGTTGAGAACGTAGTTGTTGTAAACCGTTGCGATACTGACGTTTCTATGATGCCAGATAGAGATTACTGGTGGCATAATTTGATGGAAGACGCATCATCAATCTGTGCTCCAGAGCCAATGAAAGCGGAGCAGTTACTGTATCTTCTCTACACCTCGGGAACCACCGCAAAGCCAAAGGGAATTATGCACACGTCTGCAGGTTATTTGACCCAGGTTGCATTCACGCACAAATATGTCTTTGACTTGAAATCAGAATCAGATATTTATTGGTGCGCAGCTGACATCGGATGGGTTACAGGGCACAGCTATATTGTGTATGGCCCACTTACAAATTGCACTACTTCAGTCATGTATGAAGGAACCCCTGATACTCCACGAAAGGAACTTCGAAAAGGAACAGAAAGAACAGAATGGCCTAAAAATAGATTATGGGACATTATTCAAAGGTATAAAGTCACACAACTTTATACTGCTCCAACAGCAATACGAACATTCATGAAATGGGGGAGTAGCGAATTGTCTGATTTCGACCTAACTTCGCTACGAGTCTTAGGAACCGTCGGTGAACCGATAAACCCAGAGGCTTGGATGTGGTATCACGAGCATGTGGGAAATAGGAATGCACCAATCGTTGATACATGGTGGCAAACAGAAACAGGTGGACATATGATTACCCCGATACCAGGAATAACTACGACAAAACCCGGTTCAGCCTGTTTTCCTATTCCAGGTGTTTTTGCTGAAGTTGTTGATGATGAAGGAAATAAAGTTGTTCAAGGTGGCGGGTATCTCACAATAACTCATCCTTGGCCGTCAATGCTTCGAGGAATCTGGGGAGATCCGAAACGATACTTTGAGACTTATTGGAGCACTTTTGAAGGTAAGTATTTCGCTGGAGACGGCGCGAAAATTGACCAAGACGGATATCTCTGGCTACTTGGAAGAGTTGACGATGTTATGAATGTGTCAGGGCATAGAATCTCTACAGCTGAAGTAGAGTCCGCTCTTGTAGATCACCCAAGTGTGGCAGAGGCAGCTGTCGTGGGAGCTATAGATGATACAACTGGACAAGCTATTATCGGTTACGTCATTCTGCGTGGAGGATTTGAGAACTCGGATAGCCTTCGCCAAGAGATACGGGCTCATGTTGCGGAAAAACTAGGTCCAATTGCAAGACCAAAAGCTGTGTTTCTCGTTCCAGACTTACCCAAAACAAGATCAGGGAAAATAATGAGGCGTTTATTGCGAGATGTAGCTGAAGGGCGAGACCTTGGAGACACCACCACGCTTGCAGATCAGAGTGTTGTTGCTGCAATTCAAGACGGAGCTCAAAACTCAGACGAGGACTGAGATCACGGAAAAAGAAAGCATCACTACGAAATTAATTGCATGATCTCTCTAGCTACCATTGGTGCAGCATTTTGATTCTGGCCGGTGACAATGTTGCCATCAACCTCCCACCAATTTGCGAATGGGTCCCTAAACCTATGGACACAGCGAAAGTCTGCTTCTAAACGGCGTAATTCAGTCTCAGGATGATGAGGGGTTGAAGCGATGCGCAAATCACGGACTTGTTTATCAGTTGCAGCTGTAATCCGTCGCCCCTTGACTAAAGGTTCTCCAGTCACGCTTTTAGCCTTAAGAAAGCCAAGAGGCCCATGGCACACTCCTCCAAGAATCTTTCCCTTAGCGTTCGCCTCAGTGACCTTGTCTCCAATAGCATCAGAAAAACCTAGATCAAAGGCAGCACCCCATCCTCCCGCAAAATATATAACATCATAATTATCAACATTAATATTTTCAATTGAATGTGATTCATGAAGTTTTTTCTGCAGTAATGCATCTCCTAACGCTCGATCATCGTAACGGGTTCGAATTATTGGACGGAACGACTGAGGGTCCACTGGAATCAGCCCCCCCAAAGGGCTGGCTAAATCAACGTCGATTCCAGCATCGCTCCATATGTAATAAGGCACAGTCATTTCTGATGCGAAAACGCCAGTAGGTTTGCCATTAGACATTTGATCTGTGTTTGTGCAAACTATCAGCGCTTTCTTGCCTGTTATATCTTTATTGAACTCCTCCGTATCCTCTGGATGCATGCCTGCTTTGCGCAGAAGAGCGCGTAAGCCTCGGGCTGGAGCTGGTGGCTTTTGCCCAGCTAACTGAGCTTCAGGTGGTTTTCTCTTTGCATAGGGGCGAGGATTATTACGTTTGGGAAGCGACTGAAGTCTCTCTTGCTTTAGTCGCTGTTTCATATAATCAAGTACTGCCTTTGCCTTTGGTTCCTTCCAGAGGTTCACCGACTCAATGGGATCATTCGTCAAATCGTATAACTCATATTGGTCAGGAATTGTGTTAGTCCTATAGGTTTCACCCATCAAACCTGAAGATGACAAGTTAGCGTTGTTCGGAATAGTCCATGTTTCGGGGTCATCATGAGCACGAGTAATTTTCCATAATGAATCGTTGCATTCGGGAACTTGATCACTGGTAATTCTCACTACGATTCCCTCAAAATTGGCACTTACGTGTGGAGGAACCTGTATCTTTAGTGCCCGTGGAGGGTCGTTTGCTTGTCCTAAGCCACGAGCCATAGCAGAGGCCAGGGTGTCGCCCTCGAGCATGTTATCTCTTGTCATAAAGTAAACAGCCCTATTTGAAAATTCGGAAGTTTCAGGATTCTTAAGTAGTGGACTTAGGTCTTTACCGGGAAGAGGATGAAATTCTGAGAACTGAGGAGCTAAATATTCTCCAAGATATTTTTGATCTAGTCCAGCGAGTGCTAGAGCGGTCGGAATAAGATCAACATGTGAGGTTGGCACTAAATCAATGCTTCCCCTTGGCCCATTCCCCTTTCCAGATATAACAATTTCGAAAGGGACCCTTGTAGCTTCGTCGTAAAGGTTAAACCATTTCTGGTGAAGGCCACCGTGAGCTCCTAATAAGTCTCCGTGGTCTGAGGTTCTAAAGATTACTTTTTCTCGGGAATTATCCGCAGTAAGTGCTTTTCGAACTTTTTCGAGAGGTCTGTCAACTTCTAAATGTAAACGATAATAGAGATTTCTATATTCCTGCTCGTGGTCTTCGTAGGCTTTCTTTACAGTTCGTTGGGGTCCATAACCAGAGTAGTAAGAGTTTCTATAAGCGATTTGGGCAGCAGGTTTAGTAGATAAATCTTCGTAACGTGTGGGGGGTTTGGGAATATCTGGAGGATCAAATTCAGAAGCGATTATCGGATTCATCTCAGGTCTTCGCATAAACATTGGCAGTAGCACGATGTCGTGTGGGTTGACAAAGCTCACAACTAGAAGGAAAGGCTTTTGAGCGTCTGTATCACCTGACCGTCGTTTCAAGTATCTCTCTTCAAGCCATTTGACTGTTCTGTCGGCGATCAGTGGATCTCGTATGAAACCCGAATTTGCCAGAGGCGCGCCATGAGGTTCAGGTCCGACCCAACCCGAGAAGCCGTATTCGTTCAGCGGGTTCTCCGTGAGATAACGATCAACTGCGCCCTGTAGCACTGTCCCATTAGATGTGTTAGTCGCTAGGGGGTTTCCTGTTGCTTCGTCTATAAGATCGGCATGGCTGATATGCCATTTGCCATCGTAGTGTGTGTCGTATCCTGCCGCTCTGAACCAATGCCCAATTGTCGGCACTTCCCTTGGTCGCAGCCATCTCATACGCGAGTCGTATTCGTCTTTTCCTAGTCCATTAGTTTGTGTGACACCGTGCACGTCAGGAAACTGGCCAGTAAAAAGTGTCGGACGACTCGGGACACATGCAAGCGATCCTGTGTAGTGCCGATTGAAACTTACGCCATTTCTTTTGAACCAGTTTCTTCCGTTAAGTTCTTTCTCCCGCCACTCCAGAACTTCTGGAGTTTCGTATGGCGGGATTGCTCGTTCTTCATCTGTCATAAAAATAATTACATCGGGCTGGTTTGAATTATTCATTCCGAGATTCCAATTCGGCGACTTTTTGCTCTAAGAGCGCTACCTGATCTTCGAGTTGTCTTAGCGGTTTTACGTTTTCCACAAAGTTTTTAATATCTTTAAGCATTTGAGAATTGATTCTTCTAAAAATAAGGCAAGCTAAACCAGCAATAGGAGTAGCAGGCTGACGGATTGGAAGTATGTCAATGGTTAGCGATAATTGAACGCCGGTTTCGCTTGGTTCTAGGGACCAAGTATTCAAAACACGCTTGAATATAGGTGGCAAGCCTCTTATTTCGTATGCCAAAAACCTCGTATGCTCCCATCTCGTGACATGCTCAGTTACTGAAGAGTTGCCAGTTTGTATTCTGCGGCATGTCCCTAAGCCTTCTGATTGTTCTGATAGTAAACAGGAATGAGATACATTATCAGCCCAGTCAGAAATACTCTCGAACGATTCCAAGACTTCCCAAACCTCATCTAGTGAGCATTCAATATCAATTTTCCTAGTAGTTGCTGGCATCCAACTCCTTCAAACTGTGAATAGCATAATAATCATTATTATTATTAACAAATTTATACTTATCGGACCGGGCCATGGATTGGAGAAAAATTTTTTTAGGCAAAGTCAGTCATAGTAACCACTATGAACAGAAACAGCATCAACATTTTGTTCCTGGAACATTACGATATTTTTTGGATCATCATCAAAGACCAGAATTGGCTCAAAGGTAGCAGCTAAGATTTCACCGAGAGCTTTAAGCTTCATTTCCGCAGACCCCAAATTGTCCTGCTTCGAACGCATGATCAGAGCATTCCAACTGATGCCATGATGCTCAAGCCAGTCAATAGTTTTGGATTGAACAGTCATAGGACGTGCCGTGAGGATTATGACGCCATGAAAATCATAAATCATATTAATCAGTCGCACTCCTGAGGGAATTGGGGGGTCCTCACTGCATTCAGAAAAAAACCCTTTCCAATCTTTTACCTCACTCATTAAAAAGTGCTGTCGATGAGATGCATCACTGATAACACCATCAAGGTCAAAAATTACTACTCCACTTTTTTCGGGTAGTTCAACATTCCACTTCCACGTAGGCACAGTCATTTCCTATTATTGTTAGTTATTACTAGTCTCGAAAATTTCCATATTGTAATGGAATTCCAAAATCATTGCCCTTCAGCTCAGTAATAATATCTTGCAAATCATCTCTCTTTTTGCCAGAGACACGGACTTGCTCACCTTGCGTTTGAGACTGGATACCTTTGAGCCCTAACCCTTTGATGAATTTATTGATCTCTTTGGCTTTTTCAGAATTAATTCCCGAAGTAAGAGCAATAACCTGCCGTCTTCTTCCTCCTGCAGCATCTTCAATCTGAAGATAATCTAAAGCTTTAAGGGAGACTTTTCTCTTTACCAACTTCTCCTCCAGAACTGTTCGTAAAGCATTAAGCCTATCGTCGCTTGACGACTCAATATTAATACTCATTTCTGACAAGTCAATCAAGCTATTCGTACCTTTAAAGTCGTAACGTTGACCAACCTCTCTAGAAGCTTGATCAGTTGCGTTTCTGAGTTCTTGAAAATTTATAGTGGAAGTAATGTCAAACGTTGGCATAAAGTCCTCTCTTTCTTTATTGCCTTTAAAATATTTAAATCTCCTTCATTGGAAATAACATAATCCTCAAATCAGAAATTTAAATTAAAACAAATAAATTTTCTCTGCCCTAAGAGGTGGGAACTTGTTGTACAAGCGCTAGTATTCGCACTTCAGGGTCGGTGCCCGAGCGGCCAAAGGGAACGGGCTGTAAACCCGTCGGCGTTAGCCTTCGGAGGTTCAAATCCTCCCCGGCCCACAAAAAATTTCAAACATGGCCCCACCTCTAACCGTCGTATTAAAAGCTAACTTCAATTGAAAAACTATATTTAGCTAATTGAGGTTGGGACGGAGTGTTCGTCGTGGCATCATAACGAATAGCTTTGACTTAATTGTCTTCGCTCCCTTAGCTCAGTCGGCAGAGCGTCTCCATGGTAAGGAGAAGGTCGAGAGTTCAATTCTCTCAGGGAGCTCAAACGTGCATTGCACCATATTTTGGCGGCGTAGCTCAGTTGGTTAGAGCGCTCGACTCATAATCGGGAGGTCGACAGTTCAAATCTGTCCGCCGCTACAGTTAGTAAAATTATTTCTATATATAAGGTTGTTCCATGGAAATACGATTGGCACGGATATTGGATGCTGAATCCATTATGGAAATTTATAACGATGAGGTGTCTTCGGGCACTGCAACCTTTGATTTAACGCCTCGGTCACTCCAAGAACAAAAGGATTGGTTATCCGAAAGATCTGGAGTGCACGTTGTTTTGATAGCAGAGTCTGAAAGAGAAGTCATTGGATTCGGCTCGTTGTCGCGTTACCAAACGAGGCCGGCTTATAGTACCACGGTGGAAAATTCCGTATATGTCCGTCCTTCATATCAAGGAAAGGGTGTGGGTTTAGCTCTTTTGGATGCACTAATTAAGAAAGCAGCTGAACACGGATTTCATACAATTATTGCAAGGATAAGTGCCGAGTCCCAGGGGTCAATAGCAACCCATAAAAAGGCAGGGTTTAAAGAAGTGGGCCGTGAAATTGAAACTGGAAGGAAATTTGGAAGATGGTTAGATGTAGTGGTGATGCAAAGGTTTGTTGAAAGTCATAACATGACGTAACTGTGTTAGGCATAGAAAATTGAAGATAGACTTCTCTGAGGATCAAAGTGTGGAAACGCTGGTATCCTCAGAAAGTCATCCTTTAGGGCAGTGGCTCAATTGGTAGAGCACCGGTCTCCAAAACCGGCGGTTGGGGGTTCGAGTCCCTCCTGCCCTGCGAGTTTGCACTAAATACCAAAAAGTAAAATACAATAGGAATTGAACGACAAACAAGGAAATCATGTCTTTAAATCGTGAGCAGAAACGAGCTCTAAAGAAGCGAGGCGAACTCGGTGAAGATGGGACCCCTGTAGCGACGCGCCGTCAACCAGCTGGACGACCACAGCAAGAGGAAAGAGTTGGGTTTAGGCGATACATCTCGGAAGTTCGTTCCGAGCTGAAGAAAGTTGCATGGCCGACTCGTTCTGAAGTAATTAATTATTCAATTGTGGTTTTAGTCACCCTGGTAGTCATAACATCCATGATCGCCCTTATGGACTGGGGTTTCGGTGAAGGTTTGCTTAAATTATTCGAACGTTAATTAGTATTTGAACGGAAAGAACAATGGAAAATATTGCTACTAATCAAGAATTGGGAAATGAGTCATCTGAGGATGCGGCTGTTTCGCCTGCAGGCGATCCGCAAGATTCAATGGATGTTGCCAGCGAGGATGACCTTATCTATGAGAAGGAAGAAAAGGCACCAAAGTTAGTAAGTCCCTATGACCGTCCGGGGAAATGGTATGTGGTCCATACTCAGTCTGGATATGAAAATAAGGTTCAAGGAAATTTAGCCCAACGTATCCAATCTATGAATAAAGAGGATTCAATTCACGAAGTTGTTATCCCACTTGAAAATGTTGTTGAATTCAAACAAGGAAAAAGAGTTGAGGTCCAGAAAAAAATGTTCCCTGGCTATATTCTTGTTCGGTGCCGTATGAACGATGAAGTATGGAACGTCATCCGAAATACTCCAGGAATCACTGGTTTTGTTGGGTCAGCCAATAAACCCTCACCCCTCCCAAGAAAAGAAGTAGAAAGTTTTCTTGGTACTGCTGGCGAAACTGATGGCCAAGTTGTTAAGCGAGCAAAACCCAGGATGGGTTATGAACAAGGAGAAACTGTTCGTGTAAAGGAAGGGCCCTTTGCTGATTTCTCTGGAGAAATTATAGAGATAAATGAAGATCAATTGAAGTTAAAAGTTCTCGTCAATATCTTCGGTCGAGAAACCCCAGTTGAATTAGAGTTTGCCCAAGTCGCTAAACTCTAATCTTTTTATCTTTAGCAGTATTGGAGTGGTAGCTCCGTTGTGGCCTTGATTCGCTCCATCACAAAATGGGTTCGTACATCGTAGAGGTCAACTTCCTCTACAAGTCTTTTATAAAAGTGATCGTATGCCTCCATATTCGGGGCTACTACTCTAAGCATGTAGTCAACCTCTCCGCTAGTTCTATTCGCTTCAATAATTTCTGGGAACTTTTTAATCGCATTAATAAACTCTTCCAACCACTCCGCATTATGACGATTAGTCCGCACCTCAACTAAAGCCAAGACAGATAAATTAACTTTCTGAGGGTCTATTATTGCAACTCTGGAAGTAATCACACCTTCGGCTTCTAAGCGTTGAATTCTTCGCCAGCAAGGCGCCACTGTCAAACCAACCTTTTCAGCAATTTCTCTTGCGGAAAGGCTAGCGTCATGTTGAAGGAGTTTAATAATATTTTTATCTATCGAATCCATTTGTAGTAATATTATGCTCTAATTATTTATATATCTAATTATTATTCTAATTAAATAGATTAATATGAAAATATTTAGTAAATCTATGCTTCTTAGACCTGTTATATTATTGCCATGTCTATCAGTTCAAGATTTACGGAGCATCCTGCACGAGCAGGCCAAACTTATGCAGGCCATCTAAAATTTGCTATGTGCATAACTCTTTCTCTTCTCAAAGCTGCTGTAGCTTGTTTCACTCACGCAATTTACCCTCCATTACATGAAAATACCGCCAGTAAGACGATCGCCGACCTCAACAGTCGGATTGAGGAGCGAGAAATTTCTGAATTAGTCAGTGCTATAGAATCTTAAAACTTGGTAACAGGTCAAATATTTCTGATTAGATTCAAGAACCATGCTGGTGAAGTGAGCTAGTCGCCTCTTTTATGGGTATATTGACGTCTGCTGAAAATTTATTCAGGAGTGATGAAAATGGCAGAAAAAGAAATTACTGCGGTTGTAAAAATACAAATTCCGGCAGGACAGGCCTCGCCTGCCCCTCCTGTTGGAACAGCATTGGGACCACACGGTATCGCTATCATGGACTTTTGCAAGGAATACAATGCAAAGACAGAAGATAAGCGGGGACAAGTAGTTCCAGTAGAAATAACAATTTACGCAGACCGAACTTTCTCATTCATCACAAAGACTCCCCCTACGTCATTCCTTCTTAGGAAGGCCGCCGGTCTTGACAAAGCTAGTCAAAACCCTGGAAGAGAGATGGCAGGTTCGGTAACTGCTGCACAGATTGCAGAAATTGCTGAAACTAAAATGCCAGATCTAAATACGAATGACTTAGATCAAGCAAAGCTGCAGGTTGCAGGTACTGCAAGAAGTATGGGGATAGAAGTTAATTAGACGCACCTTCATTTTGAATACCTCGGCAAAGTGAAGAAGATAGAGGGAGAACCCAATCGGACTAGAAGTCTGGAAAGGAATGTGTTCGATGTCAAAAGGAAAACGATACGAAAATGCGGCAAAATCTTATGATAGAGATGCTGTTTTCGCGCCTAGGGAAGCCGTAGCATTATCTAAAGAACTAGCAACAGCAAAATTTGATGAAACAATTGAATTAGTTTGCCGCTTAGGTGTGGACCCGCGAAAAGCAGAAGAGATGGTTCGTGGAACCGTAGCCCTTCCCTCTGGAACAGGACGGACAGTTCGCGTTGCAGTTTTTGCACAGGGTGAAGCAGCACTCCAGGCAAAGGAAGCTGGAGCAGACTTAGTTGGCGACAGTGACCTAGCGGATGAAATTGACAAAGGAAACTTTAACTTTGACGTAGCTATTGCAACTCCTGAGATGATGCCCGTGGTTGGAAAACTGGGACGGGCACTAGGCCCACGAGGTCTAATGCCAAACCCGAAGACCGGAACAGTCACGGATAACGTAGCAAAAGCTGTTCAAGAATTTAAGGGTGGAATGGTTGAATACCGTACTGATAAGTTCGGGAATATTCAGGTTCCAATTGGTAAAGCAAGTTTCGAAGAAGATGCTCTTTTTGAAAACTTCGCGACTGTGATTGAGGAACTTCAAAGAGTTAAGCCGTCTGGGTCTAAAGGAAAGTATCTTAAGAAAGTAGTTGTTAGCTCCACAATGGGACCCGGCGTAAAAGTTGACGAGAACAGTCTGTAACAGTCGCCTATTTCAAATCGTTCGGTTTCTAGGTTGTTCCCTGCAGATTTAACGATATGTTAGATAAATAAATTAAAAGCCTAAGAAACTCGGTGCACCTAGTGCATAAAGAATAATTTCACCGACGGAGGTAAACAGACCGGATGGAGTGTTTGCCTTATGGCGCACTCCAATTTTTTTTGGAGCATGACTAAGAAAGGATCTCCCATGGGAGACCCCAGACCGGAAAAAATAGCAATTGTCGCAGAGGTTCAGGAAAAGTTCTCAAGCTCTGAAGCAATTATTCTTACAGAGTATAGAGGTTTAGATGTAACAGACATGGCCGTCTTAAGAGAAGCTATGAAGCAGGCGGGAGGAGAGTATAAAGTATACAAAAATACTCTTGTCCGTGTTGCCGCAAAAGAACTGAACCTGGAAATAGAAGAACTTCTTGTAGGGCCTACAGCAATAGCATTCACTGGAACTCGTCCGGATGGTTCGGCAGGCGATCCAGTTAGTATTGCCAAAGCTCTTACAACATTTGCCAAAACAAACGAAGATTTAATAATTAAAGGAGGAATGCTTGAAGGGGCATTACTGTCGACCGAAGAGATCACAGCCCTTTCCAAGATCGCTCCAAGGGAAGAACTTCTGGCTCGCCTTGCAGGAGGAATGGCTGCACCACTCCGAGAGTTTGCTTCACTTCTGAATGCAGTCCCACAAAATTTCGCCTATGCACTTTCAGCTTTAATTGAAGCAGGAGGCTCACAGCATGAGAGCGCTGAAACATCTCAGTCCGAATCAAAGGATCTATCCGAAGATGAGACGGAGGAAACTGCCGACAGTATAGAAGCAGAAGCAGAAGCAGAAGCAGAAGCAGAAGCAGAAGCAGAAGCAGAGACAGAAGCACAAACAGAAAGTGAAGAAGAGGTTCCAGAAGAAGAACCTCTAGAGAATAACAAGGTCGATGGCGAAGCCAACGAAAATGAGGAGAGTTAAATTATGACTACCAAAGAAGAGGTACTCGAAGCTATAGCTAATATGAGTGTCCTAGAATTAAGTGAACTCCTAAGTGAGTTTGAAGAGAAATTCGGCGTCACAGCAGCAGCTCCAGTAGCAGCTGTCGCAGCAGCTCCAGCAGGAGCTGGCGAAGCAGATGCAGGAGAGGAAAAGGATTCATTTGATGTTGTCCTAACCGGAGCAGGTGAAAAGAAGATTAATGTAATCAAAGAGGTTCGAGGACTCACATCCTTGGGACTTAAAGAAGCAAAAGAGCTTGTAGAGTCAGCTCCGAAGCCGGTTCTAGAAGGTGCATCAAAAGAAGATGCTGAGAAAGCTAAAGAAACACTAGAAGCAGCTGGAGCGTCAGTAGAACTCCAATAAACCTGCTTTGGGTAAGCATCATCTCCCAAAATCATATGATTTGATCGAGATTGGGCTAAAAATGTGCAATAAATGTGTCCTAAGGTAAAATTTGGACAAAAATCGCTTTGTGTTTATCGAAATAGGTCATAGACTTTAATTTCTGCCCACTGCTTGTTAACAATGAACGTTGTGCATAAGCGCGTACCCAACTAAACCGATGGAGTAGTTATTTTTCTGCTCTAACACAAGAAATAGTGTAAAAAGAACGCACAACAGACCACCAACCCTTTCCAAGACCAAGGAGCATTTTTGTCTTCAATTCGTAACCGTTACTCATTTGCAAATCTTGATGAAGTACTAGAAATTCCAGACCTAATCGCAGTTCAAAGAGAATCATATAAATGGTTTCTCGAAGAAGGTTTAGCTGAAACCTTCAGAGACATCAGTCCTATAACTGATTTTTCAGAAACTCTCCAACTAGAGCTTGAATTTGATCCACGAGATGAAGATCTTAACCCAGGTCCAAAATATACTGTTGCAGAGTGCAAGGCTAACCAGATCAGTTACACTTCGCCCATTCTCGTTCGTGCACGATTTGGTAATCGCGATACCGGAGAACTCAAAGAGCAAATCGTATTTATTGGCGAATTTCCGAGAATGACTGAAGACGGTACCTTCGTCATCAATGGAACCGAACGCGTTGTTGTTTCACAACTAGTTCGATCCCCAGGAGTTATATTCCAACCGGGGGAGCGATACCGTTTGCGTAATTTGGCAAGGAATCAGCTAGTCACAGGAACTATCCACCCGTATCGTGGAGAATGGATTGAGTTTGATGTTGAACAAAAACCTGGAAAAGATCCAACTGCCGGAACTAGGATTGCGCGAAAAAGAAGGTTAAGTATTTTCACTCTTATGCGAGCCTTAGGCTTTGATGAAGAGAATCATCCAAATTTTCTACCGAATTTCGTTAAACATTTTGACTTTTTGGAGCCTCAATACCTCAAAGAATTAGAAAAAGTCTCAGATGAGAATATTCAAGAAGAGGCGTTATTAGAAATTTATAAGAGGGTAAGGCCAGGAGAACCACAAAACCTTGATGCAGCAAGAAACTATTTCCGCAACGCTTTTTTCGAAAGTAGACGGTATGACCTTTCTGGGGTAGGTCGTTACAAACTCAATAGAAAGCTTGGGCCAGAAATTGATAAGTTAGAAGAACTTTTTGGTATTGAGTTAGAGAGACCTGAAGAGGATGCTACCGTGCTTAGCCCTTCTGAAGTTATTGCAACATGTACTTACCTACTCCATCTTATGAAATTTGAGCCAGGCTACAGGCTTGATGACCAAGATCATTTTGCAAATAGGCGAATTAGAAGCGTGGGAGAGTTGATCCAAAATCAAGTTCGAATAGGTCTTTCAAGAATGGAAAGAGTCGTAAGAGAGAGGATGACTACCCAAGATGTCGAAGGGATTACACCCACCTCTTTAATCAATATTCGACCGGTTGTGGCCTCAATCAAAGAATTTTTTGGAACATCGCAACTCTCCCAATTCATGGACCAAGTAAATCCTTTATCAGGTTTGACACACCGGAGACGCCTATCAGCATTAGGTCCAGGAGGTCTGTCAAGAGAAAGGGCTGGCTTTGAGGTGAGAGACGTTCACTTCAGCCATTATGGGAGAATGTGTCCGATTGAGACGCCAGAAGGTCCAAATATTGGATTAATCGGAGCTTTAGCGAGTTATGGAAAAGTAAACGATTTTGGTTTTATTGAAACTCCATATCGTGTTGTTAAAAATGGGCGAGTAACTGATGAGGTCCGCTATCTAGCTGCGGATGAAGAAGAAGAATATGTGGTTGCTCAAGCTAATGCGCCTATCGATTCAAAGGGTAATTTCTTGAGAGACAGGGTGCTAGTGAGAAGATCCCCTCAAGCTGCAACCCTTCAAGGTCTTAAGACTGCGCTTGAACAAGAAGTATTTTTTGGTGCGACAACAGAAATCTCCTATGTCGCACCTGATGAGGTCCAGTTAATGGACGTATCACCAAGGCAAATTGTTTCGGTGGCCACCGCTTTGATCCCATTTCTAGAGCATGACGATGCGAACCGTGCACTCATGGGGGCCAATATGCAACGTCAAGCAGTGCCGCTTCTCCAAGCAGAGGCTCCATATATCGGTACAGGGATAGAGCAAAGAGCAGCGTTTGATGCTGCAGATATGATAATTGCTGAAGGTAACGGGGCAATCGCAGAAATTACAGGGACTTCAATCACAGTTGAATATGAAGCAGAGAAAACACTGGGGCGAAAGACCTATACATTAAAGAAATTTCAACGTTCAAATCAAGATACATGCATCAATCAAAAACCTCTTGTTAGACAAGGAGACCGAATCAGAAAAGGCGATGTTCTTGCTGACGGGCCCTCAACTGACCTTGGTGAACTAGCTTTAGGAAAGAATTTACTTGTCGCATTTATGCCTTGGAAAGGTTACAACTTCGAAGACGCAATCATCGTTAGCGAACGTTTAGTCAAAGATGATGTCTTAACCTCTATCCACATTCACCAACATGAAATCGATGCTCGGGATACGAAACTTGGGTCTGAGGAGATCACACGAGATATCCCGAATATTTCTGAAGAGATGCTCGCCGACTTAAATGAAGACGGAATTATCAGAATCGGTGCTGAAGTCGGACCCGGAGATGTACTAGTTGGGAAAGTGACCCCAAAAGGTGAAACAGAATTGACTCCTGAAGAGCGTCTATTAAGAGCGATCTTTGGAGAAAAAGCTAAAGAGGTAAGAAATACTTCTCTAGTTGTTCCTCATGGTGAAACTGGAACTGTTATAGCGGTAGATAAATTCGTCCGAGACGGCGAACATGGTGCCGAATTGCAACCTGGAGTTAATGAACTTGTAAGGGTTTATGTTGCGCAGAAGCGAAAGATCAGTGTTGGAGACAAGCTAGCGGGGCGACATGGAAATAAAGGTGTCATCTCAACCGTTCTCCCTATAGAAGATATGCCATTCATGGAGGATGGAACCCCAGTCGACATAGTACTTAACCCTCTTGGAGTTCCCTCTCGAATGAACATAGGTCAAGTACTAGAAGCTCACTTAGGTTACGCAGCAAGATGGGGCTGGGAAATAAATGGAAATGCTGTCGGTAATGATCCAATTTCTAATACAGCGAAGAAAACGCGACCTAGGACAGAGCCAGCCAAATTCCTTGCTACCCCAGTCTTCGATGGAGCAAAATGGGATGAAGAGGATTTAGCAGGTAAACATCCAACAATTCAGCAAATCTTCGAGAACCTTAATCCTGAGTCAGACAATGGTGAAAGATTAATAAGAGCTGATGGGAAAGTTCAACTTTATGATGGACGCAGCGGTTTACCATTTGACAATCCTGTCATGGCAGGCTTCATGTACGTTTTGAAACTCCATCACCTAGTGGACGATAAGATACACGCCAGGTCAACTGGTCCATACAGTATGATCACCCAACAGCCACTTGGCGGTAAAGCTCAGTTTGGCGGTCAAAGATTTGGCGAAATGGAAGTATGGGCTCTTGAAGCCTATGGTGCTGCTTATTGCCTACAAGAACTTCTTACAACGAAATCTGATGATGTACTAGGACGTATAAAGGTATACGAATCAATAGTCATGGGACAAAATATTCCAGAACCTGGTATTCCTGAAAGTTTCAAAGTCTTGGTGAAAGAAATGCAGTCACTTTGCTTGAATGTTGAAGTCCTTGACCTTGAAGGAGAACAGGTTGAAATGCGTGAAATCGATGAGGATGTTTTCCGAACTAGTGATGGGTTAGGAATTGATATTTCTCGCCCTGAACGTGGATCAGATGAAGAAGACGCAGCACGTGAAGCTGCCCGTGCAAGCGGAATTCGATAAGGATTTAGGAGAAAGAATAGAATGCTAGATGTAAATGAATTCGATCAGCTCCGCATAGGCCTTGCGTCAGCGGACGCAATCCGTACTTGGTCTAACGGTGAAGTAAAAAAGCCAGAAACAATTAATTATCGAACACTCAAACCAGAAAAAGATGGTCTTTTCTGCGAGAAAATTTTCGGTCCAACGAAAGACTGGGAATGCGCTTGTGGTAAGTACAAAAGGATTCGATTTAAAGGCATCATCTGCGAACGATGTGGAGTTGAAGTAACTCGGTCAAAAGTTCGTAGAGAACGAATGGGTCATATTGAGTTGGCGGCTCCAGCTGTCCACATCTGGTACCTAAGAGGAACAAGGTCCTGGTTGGCATATCTCTTAATGGGGCTTGAGCCTCGCGAAGAGTTGAAGGCAAAGCAGCTTGAGAAGGTAATTTATTTCGCAGCAAGCCTTGTTACATGGGTGGATGTTGATAAACGAGATGAATCACTCGCCGATCTAGAAACAGAAATGCTTGAAGAAAAAGAAGCTATTTTTAAAGAGCGAGATGAGCGAATTCAAGAGGCGCAAAAAGACCTTGAAGAAGCATTAGCTGAACTTGAGAGCCAAGAAGGAAGCGAAGCTGACCTTAAAGTAATTGAGAAGCAGTCTAAGAAAGATATTGAGCTCATAGTAGAGGATGCAGAAACAGAAGCTGATTTATGTGAACGTGCTTATGAAGAATTTCAAAGTCTCTTTCCACGACAAATCATCGAAGATGAAATGCTTTGGAGAGAACTCGTGGATAGATACAGTGATTACTTCGAAGGTGGAATGGGAGCGGATGCAATCGCCCAACTTGTAGAACGTCTTGACTTCGACGAAGAAGAAATAAAGCTTAGAGAAGCTATTGACCCTCCTGCAGGACAAAAACCCCTTTCCGCTCAAAGAAAACAAAAAGCAATCAAACGCTTAAAAATCGTATCGGCCTTCAACCGACGAGATGACCGAGGAAATAGAGTAAATGACCCCAGAGCTATGATCCTTGATGTCGTTCCAGTCATACCGCCAGAACTTCGGCCAATGGTTCAACTTGACGGAGGAAGATTTGCCACCTCTGACCTTAATGACTTATATAGGCGAGTCATTAACAGAAATAACAGACTCAAAAGACTTTTAGATCTAGGAGCTCCGGCCATAATCGTTAACAACGAAAAGCGCATGCTTCAAGAGGCTGTTGATGCTCTATTTGATAATGGTAGGAGAGGGCGACCAGTCACAGGTCCTGGAAATAGACCCTTGAAGTCTCTTTCCGACATGCTAAAAGGGAAGCAAGGGCGTTTCCGTCAAAATCTTCTCGGCAAGCGCGTCGACTACTCAGGCCGTTCGGTAATTGTTGTCGGCCCAACATTAAAACTACACCAATGCGGCCTTCCAAAATTAATGGCGCTGGAACTCTTCAAGCCATTTGTTATGAGAACTCTCGTCCATGAAAACATGGCACCAAATATACGTTCTGCCAAACGAATGGTCGAACGAAGGCGACCAGCTGTTTGGCCAGTACTTGATGAAGTAATAAAAGAGCACCCAGTTTTGCTAAATAGAGCCCCAACGCTCCACAGACTCGGAATTCAAGCATTTGAACCTGTGCTAGTTGAAGGTAAAGCTATCCAATTACACCCTCTAGTCTGTACTGCTTTTAATGCCGACTTTGATGGGGATCAAATGGCGGTCCACTTGCCACTTTCTTCTGAAGCTCAGGCAGAAGCTAGAGTGCTGATGCTATCTGCTCATAATATATTATCTCCTGCGAATGGAAACCCACTCACAGTTCCCACTCAGGACATGATCATTGGGGCTTTCTATTTAACTGAGCACGTTAAGAGTGACAAAGGTGAAGGAACAGTCTTTAGAAGATTGGATCAAGTTGAGCGAGCAATTGAAGCTGGAGAAGTTAGTCTCCATGCCCAAATTGAGTTCCGTTCCCCTCGGACGCAAGTTCCAAATGAAAATGGGCAAGAAAAAGTAAACTATATGCCCACTACAGCCGGACGAGTTCTGTTCAACCACGCTCTTCCGGAGGATTTCCCATGGGTAAATACCAAGGTAACTAAAAGAGAAATGGGAGGCATCGTAGAACAACTAGCTCGAGAGTTCGAAAAAGCTACTGTAGCCACAAGCCTTGACGCTCTTAAGGACCTCTGCTTCCACTGGGCAATGAAATCTGGAGTTACGGTTTCTGTTGATGATGTTAAAACACCAGCGACTAAGAAAGAAATTCTAGAGAAACACGAAGCCGAAGCTGAGAAAGTTGAAAAACAATTCAGAAGAGGAATCATTACTGACGGAGAGAGAAGACAAAAAGAAGTTGAAATTTGGTCACTCGCAACTGAAGAAGTAAAAAATGATATGGAAAAGGGACTGCAAGAAGAGGCTTTCAACCCTATCGATATGATGGTCGGGTCAGGAGCTCGCGGAAACATGATGCAGGTTAGACAAATTGCAGGTATGCGAGGTCTTGTTGCTAACCCACGCGGTGACATGATTCCACGACCAATCAAAAGCAACTTCCGCGAAGGGCTTGCGATGCTCGAGTACTATATTGCAACGCCAGGCGCAAGAAAAGGACTTGTCGATACTGCCCTTAGAACTGCCGACTCAGGGTATCTTACTCGACGTTTAGTTGACGTATCACAGGAAGTTATAATCAACACTGAAGACCCTTTTGCTGATGGTGCAAAACCACCATCAGCATGGATTGAAGACGTTTATCCTGAAGACTATTACGTTGACTCCTCAGGGAATTACGTTGGTACCGAGCCACAAAATCCTGGTGATGAGAAAAAGCGTGCGTATCTTCGAACCAGACTATACGGGCGTATATTGGCTGAGGATGTAAAGCTATCAGATGGAACAGTGCTTGGAAAAGCAAACATGATTTCAGAGGAAATGATGGAAGCGATGGCTATTGATCCTGAGATCTCTAGAGTACGATGCTTAACACCTCTGACAGATGAAAGTGAAACTGGAATTTCTGTAGCCAGTTACGGAATGTCAATGGCAACAGGTGGCCTCATTGAAGTAGGCGAAGCTGTCGGTGTTATCGCTGCTCAATCAATTGGAGAACCTGGTACCCAACTTACAATGCGTACATTCCATACAGGTGGTATCGCCGGTAAGGACCTCGCAGGAGGTTTACCGAGAGTTGTCGAACTTTTCGAAGCTAGGACTCCTAAAGGCGCAGCACTACTTGCAAGAACATCAGGCGTAATTCGAATAGACGATGACGGGGCAAGAACACGAACAGTAACAATTGTCAGCGATGATGGCGAAGAAGATGTTTACGACAAAATCGCTCTAGAAGCCAGACTTGAAGTCCGCGACGGCCAAGAGATAATAGCTGGTGACCCAATAATAGAAGGTCCTCGAGACCCCAAAGAACTTCTTGAAATCCGCGGAATGCGTGAAACTCAAAGGTACTTAGTTGACCAAGTTCAAGGTGTTTACCGTGACCAGGGTGTATCAATTCATGATAAGCATATTGAATTAATAGTCCGTCAAATGACGAAACGAGTTCTGGTAAATGATGCAGGAGACTCGAGTTTCCTACCGGGTGAAAGCATAGATGGAAGAGTTTATGTTGATGCGAACAGAAAACTTGTTGCTGAAGGAAAAGAACCCGCCAAGGCCCGACCTCAACTCATGGGAATAACTAAAGCATCTTTGGCCACTGATTCATGGCTTTCAGCTGCATCTTTCCAAGAAACAACTCGAGTACTTACTGAGGCCGCAATTGAGTCAAAGTCTGACAACTTAATCGGACTAAAAGAAAATATTATTATAGGAAAACTAATCCCAGCAGGGACAGGGCTTCCGAATTATAGAGATTTCTCAGTAGAAACACCCGAATATCGACCGATGGAATTTTACTCCAGCGATGAGGATGACGATGATTTGGCTGACTTCCTTGCTCAACAAGATATTTATCAAGAAGATGAAGAACCCGAGGAAGATATAACAGAAGAAGTAATTGGTTAGCTTTAAATAATCCTAGAGTTTGTTTATTTCAGGGATATCAAGTTTTTTAAAAAGAACTTAAAGAACATTGAGATTAAGAGTGGACCTTTTACAAAGTCCCCCTAGGCTTAAATGCTGATTCGATAATTAACCAAAGATGAGTAAACGCTCACGGAGAAAAAATTGCCAACGATACAACAACTTGTGCGAAAAGGAAGAGAGTCAAAATTTCGGAAAGAAAAGACTCCAGCTCTTAAAGGTGCCCCTCAACGAAGAGGAGTTTGCACTCGTGTATACACTGCTACTCCCAAAAAGCCGAATTCAGCCCTACGAAAGGTAGCCAGAGTAAGATTGACTAGTGGGATTGAGGTCACAGCGTATATTCCTGGAGAAGGGCATAACCTTCAAGAGCACTCAATTGTTCTAGTTCGAGGTGGCCGTGTGAAGGACTTGCCTGGAGTGCGATACAAGGTTGTTAGAGGGACGTTGGACACTGCATCTGTTCGTGATCGTAAGCAATCAAGAAGCCGATATGGCGCTAAGAAGGATTAATTAGTATGCCCCGTAAAGGACCCCCCGCTCGTAGATACCTCCAACCTGACCCAATTTACAAGTCAGTTCTTGTAACTCAGCTCGTAAATAAAATACTTCAGAGAGGGAAGCGTTCTACTGCTGAAAAGATAGTGTATGACGCATTAACTTCCATTCAAGATAAAACAGGATCTGATCCACTTGATACTCTAAAACGAGCAATAGAGAATGTCCGGCCTCAACTTGAAGTTAGGAGTCGTCGAGTAGGCGGTGCAACTTACCAAGTTCCGGTTGAAGTTCGACCCAGAAGGGCTACGACGCTCGCAATACGTTGGATTGTTGGATTTGCTCGGGATAGAAGAGAGCGAACTATGTCTGAGCGTTTAGCGAACGAACTTATGGATGCATCCAATGGAATAGGAGCGACGGTAAAACGTCGTGAAGATACCCATAAGATGGCTGAAGCTAATAAGGCCTTTGCCCACTATCGCTGGTAAATCAATCTACAATTAGAAATTGAAAATCCAGAATAGAATTTAACCCCTAACTGAAAGAGTAAAGCGAAGAACCCATGTCACGTCATCCGTTAGAAAAAACAAGAAATATCGGAATCATGGCTCATATTGATGCCGGTAAAACAACAACAACAGAACGAATTCTTTATTACACGGGACGCTCCTACAAGATAGGAGAAGTCCATGATGGTGCAGCAACAATGGACTGGATGGAACAAGAACAGGAGCGAGGAATTACTATTACTTCAGCTGCCACAACCTGTTATTGGAATGACCACAGGATCAATATTATAGATACACCTGGGCACGTTGATTTTACAGTGGAGGTTGAACGGTCTCTCCGTGTCCTTGATGGGACCGTCGCAGTCTTTGATGGCGTGGCTGGAGTTGAACCACAATCTGAAACTGTATGGCGACAAGCAGAAAAATACAGTGTGCCTAGAATGTGCTTCGTAAATAAAATGGACAGGACTGGCGCTGACTTTTTCTTTGTTCTTGACACGATCAAAGAAAGGCTCACAGATAACTACGTCGTCGTACAGTTACCGATCGGTGCCGAGTCTGAATACCAAGGTGTAATCGATCTTCTATCTATGAAAGCTCTAATATGGCAAGGCGAAGACCTAGGGGCCTCTTGGGATGAAGTCGAAATCCCCGAAGAGTATGCAGATCAGGCAGAAGAATATAGAGAATTAATGATGGATAAACTTTCTGAGTTTGATGAAACGATTATGGAAAAATATCTTGAAGACGAAGAAATAACAGTTGATGAACTCAAGAGCGCTATTAGAGAGGGAACTCTTCATCATGAGCTGGTCCCAATTCTCAATGGAACAGCTTTCAAAAATAAAGGTGTACAACCCTTGCTTGATGCTGTCGTAGATTATCTACCATCACCATTAGATATTCCAGAAATCAAGGGAACAGCTGTTAAGGGAGATGACGAGTTAACTCGGAAACCTTCTGATGATGAGCCATTTGCTGCTCTGGCTTTCAAAATAATGACCGACCCCCATGTTGGAAGACTGGCATTCTTTCGTGTTTATTCTGGTTCTTTAGAGAAAGGGTCCCAAATATTAAATACTCGAACTGGAAACAAAGAACGTATGGGACGAATCCTTGAAATGCATGCAAATGACAGAGAGGATGTGGATGCTGTTTATACAGGCGACATAATGGCAGCTATTGGAATCAAAGATGTCAGGACTGGCGATTCACTTGTTGCGATAGATAATCCTGTAATTCTTGAAGAAATGACTTTTCCAGATCCCGTTATCGACGTAGCGGTAGAGCCGAAATCTAAGGCTGATCAAGAAAAGCTATCAAAAGCATTAATGGCCCTATCTCAAGAAGATCCAACATTTCGAGTCGAGACTGATCAAGAAACAGCTCAAACTATTCTCTCCGGAATGGGTGAATTGCACCTAGAGGTGCTCGTTGACCGAATGCTTCGCGAATTCAATGTTGATGCTTCAGTTGGAAAGCCTCAAGTTGCTTATCGAGAGACAATCACAAAACCGATAACCACTACCTATACACATAAGAAACAAACTGGCGGTTCTGGGCAATTTGCTGAAGTGGAAATTGATGTCTCTCCCGCCACTCCAGGTGAAGGGTATTCATTTGAAGATAATATTTCAGGTGGAAGAATCCCAAAGGAGTACATACCAGCTGTCGACGCCGGAATAAAGGAAGCTATGACATCAGGTGTTCTAGCTGGTTTCCCTGTTGTTGATGTTCATGTTGAACTAAATGATGGAAAATTCCACGATGTTGACTCCTCGGACATGGCCTTCAAAATCGCTGGGACAATGGCATTCAAAGATGCTGCCCGAAAAGCAAAGCCAGCTTTATTAGAACCAATTATGGCTGTAGAGGTGGTAACTCCAGACGATTATCTTGGAGGAGTCGTTGGAGATTTAAATAGTCGCAGAGGTCAGGTCCAAGGAACTGAACAGCGAGGAACGAATCAAGTTGTAAATGCCTTGGTTCCTTTATCAGAGATGTTTGGTTATGTAGGTGACCTACGAACCATGTCTTCTGGAAGAGCGAACTATACGATGCAGTTTGATTCGTACCAACAAATGCCAGCAAATGTGCAAGAAGAAGTAGTAACTCGACTCAGAGGTGAGTGAGTTTTGTTTCTTGCCCGTAAGATGGTCTAGGTGCTTTTTACGCAAATTTAGTTGCTGTACAGAGTGCAATCATTACAATAGTAAAAAACCGGAATATCCGGCAGATAAAAAGAAACTTGAGGAAAAATAATGGCTAAGGAGACGTTCGAACGAACTAAACCTCACGTGAACGTGGGGACGATGGGTCACATCGACCACGGAAAAACTACCCTGACAGCAGCTATCACAAAAGTTCTAAGCGATAATGTAGACGGAAGCCAGTTCACTGAATTTGAAAATATTGATAAAGCTCCTGAAGAGCGTGAACGAGGTATCACAATTAACGTTGCACACGTTGAGTATGAGACCGACAACCGGCACTACGCACACGTAGATATGCCAGGACACGCGGACTACATCAAGAACATGATCACTGGTGCAGCGCAAGTAGATGGAGCCATTTTAGTTGTTTCTGCAGCTGATGGACCTATGCCTCAAACCCGAGAGCATGTACTCCTAGCACGACAGGTTGGAGTCCCGAAAATTATTGTTGCTCTAAACAAAGTTGACATGGTTGATGACGAAGAGCTTCTTGAATTAGTAGAAATGGAAGTCAGAGAGCTTCTTGACGAATACGACTTCCCCGGTGATGACACACCGATTTACCCAGTATCCGCATTAAAGGCCCTTGAGGGCGACGCTGATGCCGCAAATCAGATTCTTGAACTTATGAGTCAGGTTGATGAGTATATTCCTCTCCCTGATCGTGATGTTGATAAGCCATTCCTGATGCCAATTGAAGACGTCTTCTCCATCACCGGACGAGGAACTGTTGTGACAGGAAAAGTTGAGGCAGGCAAAGTTCATACAGGCGATGAAATTGAAATCATCGGTATTAAAGAAACCCAGACAACAACCTGTACAGGGGTTGAAATGTTCCGTAAACTTCTTGATGAAGGACAGGCTGGAGACAACATCGGTGCTCTTCTTCGAGGGATTGATAAGGAAGAAGTAAGCCGTGGTCAAGTTCTTGCCGCACCTGGAAGCATCACGCCTCATACTAAATTTGAAGCAGAAGTTTATGTACTCTCAAAAGAAGAAGGTGGCCGACATAAGCCATTCTTCTCAAATTACCGACCACAATTTTATTTCCGTACGACTGACGTAACTGGAACTATCAATCTTCCAGACGGAACTGAAATGTGTATGCCAGGGGATAACACCAAGATGCACGTTGAACTAATAGCACCGATAGCTATGGACGAAGGTCTTCGCTTTGCTATTCGTGAAGGCGGTCGAACTGTTGGCGCTGGTGCGGTCACAAAGATTGTCGAATAGGTTTCTACCTCATGGCAACAGGACAAAAAATTAGAATACGATTAAAAGCCTACGACCATGAGGTTATAGATCAATCAACTCGAAAAATAGTTGAGACGGTAAAAAGAACCGATGCGAACATTCGTGGACCAATCCCACTACCAACTGATAAGCATAGGTTCACTGTGATTCGCTCACCTCATAAATACAAGGATTCAAGGGAACACTTTGAGATGCGCATCCATAAACGACTACTTGATATTCTCAATCCTTCTGCGAAGACCGTAGATTCTCTTCAGAGGTTAGATCTTCCTGCGGGCGTTGATATCGAAATAAAGATCCAGCAGTCCTAGAAACTGCTCCTTTTATAGAGCAATACGCATAATAATCACCAAATAAACAACATTTAAGGTTATGTGTTGGTCTCAGGTACATATCTAGATATGCTTGAACGCCGTGCGATAAACAAGTTTCGCATGTCTGAGAAAGCCATAAATAATCGTGGAACTGCTCAGCGCAGCACATCGGTATGAAAAAAATACCGGAAGAAGTATAGGAAAGATTGAGGATTCCTCATGGCAGGAAAAGCGATCGTCGCAAAAAAAATTGGTATGACACAAGTGTGGAATGAAGAGAATCGCGTCATACCAGTAACTGTCCTTGAAGTGAGTCCCTGCCGAATTGTTCAAATAAAAACACCTGAGAATGACGGATACAGCGCAGTTCAAGTTACCCAAGGTGAGGTCGCTGAGAAAAACCTTAATCAACCACAAATAGGGCATTTCGACAAGGCAGGAGTAACAGCTGGAAGAAGACTTGTTGAGTTACGCCTTGATGACACAAATGGATACGAAATAGGGCAAGAAATTTCAGTTGATATCTTTTCCGAAGGTGATGTAGTCGATGTTTCATCTGTAAGTAAGGGTAAAGGTTTCGCTGGAGTAATGAAGCGGCACGGCTTCGCAGGACAAAGAGCCAGTCACGGTGCTCATAAAGTACATAGGAAACCAGGGGCTATCGGACAATGTGCAACTCCTTCAAGAGTATTTCAAGGAAAGAAAATGCCAGGGCGGATGGGAGCCCAAAAAACAACGATTATGAATCTAAAGGTCGTGAAGGCTGATCCAGAATCGGAAATCCTTCTTATCAAAGGCTCAGTACCTGGCCCTAAAGGTGCAACAGTTATAGTTCGAAATGCTGTCAAAATTCCTATGTCTCTTTCAGGTGATTCACAATGACCAAAGTCGATATAAAAAAATCCGATGGTGAAAAAGCTGGGACAATTGAACTTGATGAACAAATTTTTGGCATTGAACCAAATGTGGCCGTTATGCATCAAGTAGTTAATGCGCAACTCGCCGCAAAGCGTGCAGGCACGCATAATACCAAAACCAGAGCAGAAGTCCGTGGAGGTGGAGCAAAGCCATGGAAACAAAAGGGTACTGGGCGAGCTAGAGCTGGTTCATCAAGGATCCCTCACTGGCGTGGCGGTGGAATAGCCCTTGGACCCAAGCCAAGAGACTACTCCCAGAGAACTCCAAAGAAAATGAAAAAACTGGCTCTTCGTTCAGCTCTCTCAGATAGAGCAACATCAAATAGCGTATTTGTCGTTGAGTCTTGGGATTTCGAAACTCCTAATACAAAAGCAGCAAAGCTTGCACTTGAAGCTATTGGCGCAGAGGGAAAAGTATTGGTAGTTGTGGATACTCAAGATTCAAAAACTCACAAGAGCTTCAGAAATCTAGGTCATGTGAACGTTCTTTCAGCAGACCAACTTAATGTATTTGACATACTCGTCAGTGATTCCGTTGTATTTACTAAAAGCAGTCTTCCCTCAATTGAAGTTGAAGATGTTTCTGCAGCCAAAGCTTCTCAAAGCATGGGAGAGGATGAATAGCTATGGATGAAAGGGATATAATACGAAAACCGATTGTCAGCGAAAAATCTTATGTTCTGATTGAAGAGAATGTGTACACATTTGAAGTTCACCCAGATGCTACTAAGCCACAAATACGTGAAGCAGTTGAGCAGATTTTTGGGGTCAGAGTAACAAAAGTCAACACTCTCAATAGAAAAGGAAAACGTAAGCGAAATCGTAAAAACTTCTCATACGGTAAGCGCGCTGACCAAAAGAGGGCACTCGTTACTGTCGCTGATGGCGACTCTATTGAGTTGTTTGATGTTTAGGGAGAAAAGTGGCTATTAGAAGACGAAAACCAACAAGTCCAGGTAGAAGATTCCAAACACAAGCTGACTTTTCAGAATTAACACGTACCTCACCTCAGAAATCCTTAACCTCCAGTAAGCCTAAGACTGGCGGCCGAAACAATTATGGAAGAAAAACCTCTCGTCATAGAGGCGGTGGACACAAACAGTTATATCGACAAATCGACTTCAGGCGCGACAAAACAGGGGTTCCTGCAACTGTTGCTTCTATAGAATATGACCCGAACCGGACATGTAGAATCGCACTGCTTCACTACCATGACGGAGAGAAACGCTATATTCTTGCCCCCAACACTTTATCGGTGGGTGAAATACTCCAATCTGGTCAAGGATCTGAGATACGCGTCGGTAATGCACTTCCCCTTAGATACATTCCCGTAGGTACTGTCGTGCACAACATTGAATTACGCCCCGGAGGTGGAGGAAAGCTGGCTCGAAGTGCAGGGTCAAGTGTCCAATTAGTAGCTAAAGAAGGTAACTATGCAACTCTCCGGCTTCCAAGTACTGAAATGAGAAGAGTTCCAATTGATGCCATGGCTACCGTCGGATCTGTAGGAAATTCAGAACATGAATTAATCAAAATAGGAAAAGCTGGTAGAAACCGGTGGAAAGGGAAGAGACCTCAAACCCGCGGTGTTGCTATGAACCCAGTTGATCACCCTCATGGTGGTGGAGAAGGTAAAACCTCCGGCGGTAGACACCCAGTTTCACCTTGGGGTAAGCCAGAGTCTCGAACGCGAAGCAAGAAAAAACAATCTCAAAAACTAATAGTACGTCGTCGCCGAACAAGAGGCTCACGCCGATAAAGGAATAAATATGCCAAGAAGCCTAAAAAAAGGACCATTTGTTGATTCTCACCTACTTAAAAAGATTGATGCATTGAATGCTTCAGGATCTAAAGAGGTCATTAAGACATGGTCTCGGCGCTCAACAATAATCCCTGACATGATCGGGCATACAGTAGCAGTTCATGACGGTCGTAAACATGTGCCGGTATATATAACTGAAACAATGGTCGGCCACAAACTCGGTGAATTTGCGCCTACCCGTACATTCAAATTTCATGCTGGGCAGGAAAGAGGGGTTCGCTAGTCATGGCTGGTACTAAGACTAACGAAAGGCCAGGAACCCGTGCGCAAGTTAAGTACGTGCGTTCTTCTGCCTATAAAGTTCGGGAGGTGTTAAACCTCATTAGAGGGAAATCATTTTTTGAAGCTACTGATATCCTCTCCTTCTCTGAGCGTCGAATAAGCGACACTGTCCTCAAATGTTTAAACTCGGCTGCTGCAAATGCAGAAAATAATGACAACATTTCAGTTGAAGAATTATATATTTCAGCTTGTTATGCAGATGAGGGTCCAACCTTGAAGAGGTGGAGACCCAGAGCTCGAGGTAGAGCAACCAGAATCAGGAAGCGGACAAGCCACATAACATTAATTTTAGGAAGGTACACACCTGAAGAATTAGCTGAAATTCGAGAACGGGCAGAGTTGAAAGGCTCTAGAACTCAACAAAGTGCTACGGAGTCAAGGAAGAGGCGAGTAGAAAAATCTAAAGAATCAGACCTTCAAGAAGAACCTAACGATGAAATACCTGAACAGGAAGAAGAACCTGAAGAAACAACAGTAAATGAAGATTCAGCTACAGACGTCAAAGAAGATGCCCCATCAGTTGAGGATGCTAGTGATAACGCAGATGAAGCTCCTTATGGAACTGGTTCAGCCTCTCCGCTTGAAGACGGGTCAGCTCCTAGCGCGGATTTTGTGATTAAGGGAAAGGTTTCTACCAAGATATATCACCCTGAAGAATCATCTTTCTTCGTGAGAACAAAAGCTGATGTTTGGTTCACAGATGCAGAAACTGCAGAGGCAGCAGGGTTTAGGCTCCCCAGCAGTATGCAAAAGGATCAAGAGGCTGAGGAAACTAAAGTCGATCAAAATCAAAATGATAATGGGGAGAGCGAATAATGGGGCAGAAAGTTAATCCATATGGTTTTCGTTTAGGCGTGACAACAGACTGGAAATCAAGATGGTTTGCTGATAGGGAATATGCAGACTTCGTCATTGAAGACTGGGAAATTCGTAATTTCATTATGACTGAATTACCTCATGCTGCAATATCGAGAGTCGAAGTTGAAAGGACAAGAGATCGCTTGCGAATTGATGTTCATACCGCTCGTCCTGGAATCGTTATCGGGCGAAAAGGAGCTGAAGCCGACCGACTCCGAGCTGGGCTAACCAAGATTACAGGTAACCAGAAAGTTCAGTTGAACATTCAAGAAATTAAACAACCTGAACTAGATGCTGCACTAATTGCTCAGGGAGTTGCCGATCAGCTTGCTGGAAGAGTGGCTTTCAGACGAGCAATGAAGAGAGCAGTCCAAAATGCACAGAAAGCTGGAGCCCTAGGAATACGGGTACAGTGTTCGGGTCGCCTCGGGGGTGCAGAAATGTCAAGGTCAGAGTGGTACCGAGAGGGTCGGGTCCCCCTTCACACACTACGAGCTGATATTGATTATGGATTTAGAGAAGCGCATACAACCTATGGAAGAATAGGTGTCAAGGTTTGGATATATCGTGGTGATATTCTTCCTTATAAGGTTCAAGTTGAAGATAAAATTGACCGCGAGGCAGCTATGGCTGCTGGAGAAACCTCAGGACCAAGCCAAGGGAAACAGGTAGTCTCTTCTTCCGCCGCAAGAAACAAAGCTGTATCGGATAAAGACGAAACCGAGGTAGAGGAACTTGTTCCACTCGTCCAAGAAGCAGATCCTGAGTTTGAAAAACTCCTTGATGAAGAGGAACAAATAGCAAAGTTAACAAACTCTAAAAATCAAACACCAATCTTTAGACCGGGAGAAGCTGACTAATGTTAATGCCGAGAAAAGTAGCTCACCGAAAACACCACAGAGGGCGAATGAAAGGTAACGCCAAAGGAGGAAATGAGGTTTCCTTTGGAGATTTTGGCATTCAAGCTTTAGAGCCAGGATGGATTACCGCACGACAAATCGAAGCTGCTCGTATTGCCATGACACGGCATATTCGTCGTGGTGGCAAGGTTTGGATAAATGTATTTCCAGACAAGCCAGTTACAGAAAAGCCTGCCGAAACCCGAATGGGTTCCGGAAAAGGAAATGTTGAGCGGTGGGTCGCGGTCGTTCGTCCAGGACGAGTTTTGTTTGAACTCTCTTATCCGGATGAGCAGATAGCTAGAGAAGCTATAAGCCGAGCAATTCAAAAGCTTCCAATTAAGGCAAAATTCGTCAGTAGAAAGGAAGGTTTCTAATGGCTAAGAATTTTAATGAAAAAAGTGACGGAGATCTATTAGAAGCACTAAATGATTCGAAAGAAGAGCTATTCAATCTCCGATTTCAGTTAGTTACAGGACAGCTTGACAATTACAGCAGAATAAAAGAAGTTAAAAAAGATGTAGCACGCGCAATGACCGAACTTCGAGCGCGAGAAATTGCAGCAGCGGAAGCATTGGAGAGCAACAATGAGTGAACAAACAGAACAACGTCCAAACCCTCGAAAAGTTCGTGAAGGGCTTGTCGTTTCCACTTCAATGGATAAAACAGCAGTTGTTGCCATTGTGGATAGAGTCCGGCATCGTCGTTATAACAAAACAGTACAGAGAACGAAGAAGTTATTCGTTCACGATTCTGAAAATGACCTCAATGTTGGGGACCGAGTACGTATTCAAGAGACACGTCCTCTATCAAAGAAAAAACGATGGAGGATTGTAGAGATTTTGGAGCGTGCCCGATGATACAGCAAGAATCACGTCTTAAAATTGCTGATAATTCTGGGGCAAAAGAAGTTTTGGTAATCAAAGTGCTTGGCGGCTCCAAAAGACGTTACGGAACCATTGGCGATGTTTTTGTTGCCACAGTTAAGGATGCAATACCTGGCGCTCAAGTTAAAAAAGGTGACGTCGTAAAGTGCGTTGTTGTCCGAACTAAAAAAGAAACTAGAAGAATAGATGGTTCTTACATACGCTTTGACGAAAATGCAGCAGTGTTGATAAATGAAGCTCGACAGCCAAGGGGTACTCGCATATTTGGACCTGTGGGTAGAGAGCTGAGAGACAAACAATTCATGAGAATAGTCTCGCTTGCTCCGGAGGTTTTATAAATGAAGATACGTAAAGGCGATAAAGTCGTCGTACTAGCAGGAAAAGATAGAGGAAAAGAAGGAGAGGTAGCATTTCTCTACCCTAAGGAAGGGAAATTAATCGTAACAGGTGTGAATATTTCAAAGAAACATCAAAGACCAACTCGAGAAACTATGCAAGGTGGCATTATCGATAAAGAAATGCCGCTTGATATTTCAAATGTGGCGATCATTAGTCCTGAAGACGGAAAACCTACTCGGGTCGGCTATCGATTTGATAGCAACGGTGCGAAGGTAAGGATATGTAAGCGAACGGGAGCAGACCTCTAATGTCAACATCACTAGTTCCGCGACTTAAAGATCAATACAAACACGAGATCCGGATGAAACTTAAAGAAGAACTCGGAAAATCAAATATTATGGAAGTCCCGCAGATAACGAAAATTGTTGTCAACATGGGAGTTGGGGAAGCTGTAACTAGATCATCCCTTCTAGAAGGCGCAATTTCTGACCTCAGTGTCATAACAGGACAAAAGCCGATGCTAACACGTGCGAAGAAATCCATAGCTGGTTTCAAATTACGTGAAGGAAACGCTATAGGAGCAAAGGTGACTTTGCGAGGTGACAGAATGTATGAATTCCTTGACCGTCTAATAAATCTTGCTATTCCAAGGGTTAGAGACTTTCGCGGGCTCTCTCCTAGGTCATTCGATGGAAATGGGAACTACACATTTGGTGTAACTGAACAAGTCATTTTCCCCGAAATCGACTATGACAAAATTGATGCCACTCGAGGCATGGATATAACAATCGTTACTACAGCTAAGAATGATCAAGAAGGCAAGGCGCTTCTAGATTCGTTCTCGTTCCCATTTAGAGTAGAAGGACAAAATTAAATATGGCGAAGAAAGCTCTTGTAAATAAACAGAAAAAGACGCCCAAATACAAAGTACGGGCATATACACGTTGTAGGCGCTGTGGGCGTCCACGTTCGGTTTACCGGAAATTTGGCTTATGTAGGGTATGTCTTAGAGAACTTGCTCATGCAGGTGACTTACCAGGTGTTAAAAAGGCCAGTTGGTAGGAGGTGATTGGCAAATGACTATGACAGATCCAGTAGCAGATATGCTGACCAGAATTCGTAACGCGAATACAGCCATGCATGACGATGTAGCGATGCCTTCGTCTAAATTAAAGGAATCTTTGGCGACCCTTCTTCACAAGGAAGGTTATATTAATGCTTTCAACGTTTCTGAAAATCAAGAGACGCCTGGGAAGACCCTTACAATCGAAATGAAATACTCTCCGTCAAGGGCACGTGTAATCTCTGGAATCAAAAGAGTGTCAAAACCAGGTCTAAGGGTTTATTCCAAATCAAATGAAATCCCCAGAGTACTAGGTGGATTAGGAGTTGCAATAGTGTCAACCAGCCAAGGGCTCATGAGTGATAGAGAAGCACGGAAGCGTCGTATGGGCGGCGAAATTCTATGCTACGTCTGGTAAAGAAGGAAATATGTCACGTATAGGAAAGACTCCAATTGAAATTAAAGCAGGCGTTGAGGTATCAATTGCCGTTAGCTCCATTGAAATTAAAGGACCTAAGGGGACATTAACCCAGAATATTCCAGAAGGAATTTCAGTTGAAAGAGATGATGAAAGTATTCAAGTCATCCGAGAAAATGACCTGCGAGAGACAAAGGCCTTGCACGGTTTGGTTAGATCTTTAATAAATAATATGGTCACTGGTGTAACAGATGGGTACCAAAAACAATTAGAACTTGTAGGAGTTGGGTATAGGGCCCAGTCAAAGGGAAACAACGCTCTTGAACTCCAATTGGGCTTTTCTCACCCTGTTAAATATGATGCGCCTGAGGGGATAACACTCGATGTTCCATCTCAAACTGAAATAAATATCAGCGGCGTTGATAAGCAGGTCGTAGGTCAAGTCGCAGCTGATATAAGAGCGCTCAAGAAACCAGAACCGTACAAAGGTAAAGGAATACGGTACGTAGGCGAGCACATTATTCGCAAAGCCGGAAAAACAGCAAAGTAGGACGAAATTATGGTTAACGCAGCAAAGCAAAAACGAGACGGTCGAATCAGGCGACATAATCGCCTTAGAAGAAAGATTCACGGAACCAGTTCAAGACCACGACTTGCCGTCTTCAGATCCAACAGACACATTTCCGCTCAAATTATTGATGATGCTAAAGGCAATACCATTGTTTCCGCATCTAGCCTTGAACCAGAACTAAGGTCGGGGAATACAGGCTCTAAAGAAGCGGCTACTAAAGTTGGGGAACTTATTGGTGAACGCGCTAAATCCGCTGGGGTTACAACCATCGTCTTTGACAGAGGTGGATTACAGTATCACGGAAGAGTTGCAGCGGTAGCTGAAGCAGCACGAGAATCAGGATTGGAATTCTAATGGCAATGAACGAAGAAAAAGCCCCAGGTGAATTAAGAGATTCACGGGTAATCCACATAAATCGAGTTGCAAAAGTGGTAAAAGGAGGTCGAAGGTTCTCCTTCACAGCACTTGTTGTTATCGGAGATGGTGAAGGTCGCGTCGGGCTTGGTTATGGAAAAGCGAAAGAAGTACCGCTGGCTATCCAAAAAGGAACGGAGGAAGCAAAGCGCAACCTTTTCCGCGTTCCCATGGCTGGGTCAACCGTTACCCACCCAATAATCGGAGAGAATGGCGCTGGACGCGTAATGCTGAAACCAGCAGCTCCTGGTACAGGTGTCATAGCAGGTGGCGCAGCCCGAATAATCTTAGAAGAAGCTGGAATTAGAGATGTGCTATGCAAGTCATTAGGTTCTCCCAATCACATTAACGTTGCACGAGCGACGATAGATGGTTTACGAAATCTTCAAAGACCAGATCAAATTGCAAGTCTGCGCGGTCTTGCAGCTGAAGAGTTTGTGCCAGGAGGAATGCTCGCTGCATATAAAGAGTCCGAACGAACAGTTCGAGAACTGGACAAGGGATAATATGGCACTCAAAGTAACTCAAATTCGCTCAGCAATTGGTACAAAACCAAAACAAAGGGGAACCCTCCGTGCTTTGGGATTAGGGAAAATAGGAAAAACTCACATTTTGCCTGACAAGCCTGAGATCCGTGGAATGATCAATACGGTTCCACATCTAATTGAAGTTGAAGAAGTTTCATAAGAATATTTTGAGAGGAATATGATGAAAATCCATGATTTGCAGCCACCGGAAGGATCTAATAGAAGATCCAAACGCGTAGCGAGAGGAATCGGCGGTAAGGGCGGTAAAACAGCCGGAAGAGGATCAAAAGGCCAGCGCGCTCGAAACACTGTAAGAGTAGGATTTGAAGGTGGGCAGAATCCACTTCATCTTAGGCTGCCTAAATTACGCGGATTCAATAACCCATTCCGAGTTGAATATCAGGTCGTTAATCTAGATACTATTTCTGAGACTGGTATGACAGAAGTGACTCCAGATTCTTTGTATGAGATGGGATTAGTTAGAAAAAATTCCCTCGTAAAGATCCTTGGACGGGGAGAACTCTCAACAAAAGTAGATGTTTCAGCCCACGCCTTCTCAAAGTCTGCAGAGGAAAGTATCACATCAGCGGGTGGATCAGTAACAATCCTGCCAAAACCTTGGGGAGATGGTCGTCCTCCTGCTAAGGGGAACGCATTAACCAACAGATGAGTCAGAATTCTTAATCAGCTAGGATAAATATATGGCAGCCAGTATCTTAAACATGTTCCGAGTTGAAGACTTACGAAATAAAGTCTTACTTACACTTGGGATGCTCGCCCTATATCGAGTTGGATGTTTTGTCCCTGCTCCTGGGATAGATATTGACGCTATTCAACTTCTAAAGGAGACGACTGACGAAAATGGTGGAGCTTTGGCCTTTCTTAGGCTCTTTTCCGGAGGTGCCTTAACACAATTCGCTATTTTTGCACTCGGAATAATGCCCTACATCACGGCGTCTATTATCATGCAAATTCTTGGTGTTGTCATTCCTCGGGTAGAACAATGGCAACAAATGGGGGCGGTTGGACAAAGAAAAATCACACAAGCTACCCGTTACCTAACAATTGGTATTGCCCTGATTCAGTCAACGGCTTTTGCTTTCCTCTTCCATAACGGAGGGGGAGGATTTGGAAGCGCTCCTAGTAGCGGTACTCAACTTGATTTACTTCCAAAATTCACTGCTCCGAGAGTAGCATTAGTTGTACTAACCCTTACCGCTGGAACAGCTCTATTGATGTGGATGGGAGAGCTGATTAGCCAAAAGGGTATAGGAAACGGAATGTCGCTGATCATTTTTGCTTCGGTTGTTTCTGCTTTACCCAATCAAGGAGCTCTCGTTCGAACTGACGCTGGTAACGGGGGATTGATTGGAGCGATAATTCTTTTTGGTGCATTACTTGTTGGAATTGTTTTCGTTGAACAAGGACAAAGACGGATCCCTGTACAATTCGCGAAACGGGTTGTCGGGCGTAAACAATATGGTGGCCAAAGCACCTATATTCCTCTTAAGGTAAATCAATCTGGTGTTATCCCTATCATTTTCGCTAGCTCTGTCTTGTACCTGCCTCAGCTATTGGTATCGGTGCTTCCATCAGACAATGACCCCGCAAATAAAACTTGGGGAGAATCAATACAAAGCTGGATTGATAGTAATTTAGTAGTGAGCGACAGTCCGTTTTATCTTCTTTTCTTCGGGCTATTGATTGTAGGTTTCTCCTATTTCTACACCGCTATAACTTTTGACCCTGTTAAACAAGCTGACAATATTCGCAAACAGGGAGGATTCATCCCAGGAATCCGACCGGGACCTCAAACCGAGCGATATCTTGGAAAAATCCTGAATCGAATAACTCTTGCTGGAGCGATCTTCATCGCATTAGTAGCTCTAGCCCCTACCTTTATTTTAGCCAAAGTGCTTGATCAAGGGAATGTCGGCCAAGTTTCCTTTGGGGGAATATCAATACTAATTGCAGTTGGAGTGGCATTAGAAACGATGAAACAAATTGATAGCCAACTTATGATGAGAAACTATGAAGGTTTCTTAAAGTAGCAGTCCAAAATACCAGAGAGGTAAATCATGACACTAGGCATGATCATACTGGGCCGGCAGGGCTCAGGAAAAGGAACACAAGCAGTCCGCATCGCAGAACGATTTGGGATAATTCATATTTCAACCGGTGACATGCTTCGCGCTGCCGTAGAAGAGGGAACCGAACTCGGCTTGAAAGCTAAGTCCATTATGGATGCTGGAGAACTTGTAACGGATGACGTGATAAATGGAATTGTCGAAGAAAGGCTTAAAAAAGAAGACGTTCTGCATTCTGGTTTTCTGCTAGACGGTTATCCGAGAACCGTAGGTCAGGCCACAGAGTTGAAGAAATTAACAGCAGAGAATCTAAAGCTGGCCATAAATCTAGAAGTTTCAATTGAAGAAGTAACACAACGCATGCTCAGCCGTGGACGACAAGATGACACTCCCGAAGCTATAGCAAGACGACTCGAACTCTATGAGGCTGAAACATCACCATTAATCGAGTGGTTTGATAAGGAAAACATATTATGCGTCATCAATGGTTCAGGCACTGAAAACGAAGTGTACGAACGAGTGATCAGTGAAATAGAGAAAAGCATCTAATGGGCGCAAAGATAAAGATAATCAAACACTCTTTGGGTTGGGGAGTGACCGTAATGCCGGTAGGATTTTCATTTGGCTTTGCGCGCAGAAATACACGCTAAATAAACCAATAAATAGAAGGAGATAGACACTGGCTAAATCAAAAGAAGATGCAATTGTAATGGAAGGGACGGTAGTTGAACCGCTTCCAAATGCAATGTTTCGTGTTGAGCTTGAGAATGGACACAAAGTCCTAGCTCATATCTCTGGAAAGATGAGGATGCATTACATTCGAATACTTCCAGGGGACAAAGTGCAGGTTGAGCTTACGCCATATGACCTAGAGCGCGGTCGCATCACATATAGATATAAGTAGTGTCAAGTCAAAGGGTATTAATGAAAGTTCGAACAAGTGTTAAAAGAATGTGCGATAAATGTCGTGTCATCCGACGCAACGGTGTTGTTCGCGTGATTTGTTCTAATCCCCGACACAAGCAGAGGCAAGGATAGTATGGCACGAATTGCCGGAGTCGACATTCCAAGAGAAAAGCGAGCAGTGGTATCACTCACCTATATATATGGGATAGGAAATACATTGGCTTCACATGTTTGTGAAGCAACTGAGATTAATGAAGACACTCGTGTAATGAATTTAACGGATGACGAAGTTGCTAAGTTGCGAAGTTATATTGAGGGAGAGTTGCGAGTTGAGGGAGATTTAAGAAGAGAAGTGCAACAAGATATAAAGCGCAAAATGGAAATCGGCTGCTACCAAGGTATCCGACACCGAAGAGGCCTTCCAGTGCGTGGACAACGTACTCATACCAATGCTAGAACACGCAAAGGCCCGAAAAAAACAATTGCTGGTAAGAAAAAGGTTCTCAAATAATTATGGCAACACAAAACTCAGGTGCTAGACGTTCAAAAAAACGTGAAAAAAAGAATATCGTGCATGGGGTCGCTCATATAAAAAGTTCTTTCAACAATACGATCGTTTCTATAAGCGACCAACAGGGCAACGTTCTTGCATGGGCTTCAGCCGGAAACGTGGGTTTCAAAGGATCAAGAAAAAGCACTCCCTTCGCTGCTCAACTAGCTGCCGAGGAATGCGCACGAAAAGCTATGGATCACGGGATCCGAAAAGTAGACGTTGAAGTTAAGGGCCCTGGTTCAGGAAGAGAAACTGCTATCAGATCCTTACAAACTGCAGGAATTGAAGTTACGGGGATAAAGGATGTAACTCCGGTACCCCACAATGGATGCACAGTCGTCAAGAGAAGAAGGGTCTGATATGTCTAGATACACAGGTCCTAAAGCGCGAGTTTCTAGACGACTAGGAACGAATATTTGGGGAACTAAAGGCGAAACAGATGCACTTGAAAAACGCCCCTATCCTCCAGGTGAGCATGGTAGAACTGGTCGACGCGGGAATGATTCAGAATACAAAGTTCAATTGCAAGAGAAACAAAAAGCTCGTTTCACTTATGGTCTTACCGAAAGACAGTTCAGGAATATATTTAAGGAAGCAAGCAGAAGAGACGGAGTTACCGGCGACAATATGCTCAGGTACCTTGAGCTCCGCCTTGATAACTTCGTGTACAGGTCTGGTTGGGCATCTACTCGGCCCCAAGCACGCCAATTCGTGAATCACGGCCATGTTTCTGTCAATGGTAAACGTGTAGATATCCCCAGTTACCGTCTAAGAAAAGATGATGAGGTAACTTTGATGGATAAAGCAAAAGGAATGATCGTTATTCAATGGAATAACGATGTTCTGGATCGCGAAGCACCGGCTTGGATTGAGCTATCTGGCGATAGGCTCGGCGCGAAGGTTCGTGATTTGCCGCTCAGAGAACAAATCGATATCCCAATACGTGAACAACTCATTGTTGAGTTGTACAGCAAGTAAATAGCAACTAAACCCAGAGGTAAAAAAATGCTTTTGATACAACGCCCAGAAATCAAGGCTCTAAATGAAGAGTCAGAGAATAAGCAAAGTTTCTTAATCTCCCCTCTTGAGCCCGGATTTGGCCACACTCTCGGAAACTCACTTCGACGAACGCTACTCTCCGCTATTCCAGGAGCAGCAATAACTCATGTTCTTTTCGATAACGCAATCCATGAATTTGACGTCATTGAAGGGGTCATTGAAGATGTTCCTGACATTCTTCTAAATGTCAAAGATATTGTTGTCAGTTCAGAAAGTGAAGAACCTGTTTTGCTTCGTTTAGATGCAAACTCAACTGGAGAAGTTACAGCAGGACAATTCATTCCAAATGCTGATGTTGAAATCCATAACCCAGATCTTGTGATAGCAACTCTAAATAACAGTTCAGGTTCTCTAGGACTAGAAGTCACTGTGCAGCGAGGTAGAGGATACGTCTCTGCAGATGCCAATAAGGAAGGAAACACGTCAACGACTCAAGTAGCTGTTGATTCAATCTATTCCCCAGTGAGAAGAGTCACATTTAATATTGAACCAACCCGTGTAGAGCAATCAAACGATTTTGATGCTTTAACAATTGAAATCGAAACTGACGGTTCAATGACCCCAGCCGATGCATTCGCTTCAGCCGGGGGAACACTAGGCAATCTAGTCCAACTCGTTGCTGACTGGAGCGAAGAACCACAGGGTCTTGAGTTAACTGAAGTTGTGACTGGAACATCAGGCTCTCCAGATCTAGAACTACCAATAGAAGACCTTGAGTTGTCAGAGAGACCAAGTAACTGTCTGAAGAGGGCTCAGGTCAACACTATAGGAGAACTTCTTCAGAAGTCTGAAGCAGATTTACTTGCTATCACTAATTTCGGTCAAAAGTCACTTGATGAAATAATTGACAAACTTGATGAGCGGGGATTAGCACTCGCTTTAAGGGACTAGGGGCTGTAATGCCTGGGAAACCCAAAAAAGGAAGACGCTTCGGTGGGAGTTCAGCCCACCAAAAGGCAATCATGGGCAATCTAGTCGCCTCTCTCATTGCTGCTGAGGCCATAGTTACAACTGAAGCAAAGGCAAAAGCAATGAGGCCAGTTGCTGAAAAAATTATTACGAAAGCAAAAAAAGGTGGGCTTCATAACCACCGCCAAATAATAGCGTTTCTTAGAGATCAAGAAATTGCTGATAAATTAATTGAAGATGTGGGTCCTAGATATGTCGATAGACCTGGCGGTTATACACGGATCTTAAAAATGGGTCCCCGCTACGGTGACAACGCCCCAATGGCAAGAATTGAACTTGTCTAATTGATCCTTTGCGAAATCATTGAACGAAAAAGCTGTGATTTCACTACCTCCTACCGGAATGAAACGCTACAGAGCGTTCGTTTCATACGATGGAACGAAGTTTCATGGCTTCGCAGAAAATCCTGATGTTGAAACAGTTGCCGGGAAAATCAGACTGGCGCTTGAAAAAATTCTAGGAACCTCTATCAATCTAACTTGTGCTGGTAGGACTGACGCTGGTGTGCATGCTGCAGGGCAGGTTATTTCCTTTGATGCGGAGGCTATAGATATTGAAAGTCATGAGAGGTCATTAAATAAGCTTTGTGCTCCGTATATAGCAATAAAAAACCTTGAAGAAGTAGACGATTCTTTTCATGCTAGATTCTCAGCGAATAGCCGAACGTACCGGTACCGAATACTAAACGAAGAGTATCCTAACCCATTTTCCCATCGATTTGTTTGGCACATCAGAGAATCCTTAAATGTTGAAGAAATGAATCTTGCAGCACAGTTTATTGTTGGTGAGCATGATTTCAGTTCGTTTTGTAGAAAAGCAACTATTCGTGTCAAAGGTGAAGAGAAAGAAGCTTCTTTGGTGAGAGAGGTAATTTCAGTCAGCGTTGAGATAGAAGGGGACTTCGTTGAAATATGGGTAACAGCTACTTCGTTTTGTCATCAAATGGTCAGGTCAATAGTTGGAACACTCGTTGAAATAGGAAAGGGTCGGCTGCAAAAATCAGAAATCTCATCAATAATCTTAAAGAAAGATAGAAACTCTGCTGGGCCAGTCGCTCCACCAAATGGATTAACTTTGATGGAAGTTAAATATTAGAACTTAAAAAGGGATGATGTCTAAAAATTGGTTGTTTAGAGACATGTTTCACCGTATCGTAGATAGTTGTCTTAACTGATTGTCACAATCAAATAGCCTGAAACGAAAACCGTGAATACATACACTCCAAAAAAATCTGAAATAGAACGTACTTGGCATCTTGTTGATGCTGAAGGTCTTGTGCTGGGGCGTATGGCAACAGAGATAGCGACAATTTTACGAGGTAAACACAAAGCTACTTATGCCCCTCATATTGACACAGGTGACCACGTAATCGTCATAAACGCCGACAAAGTAGTTCTAACTAGTGGCAAGGCTGAAAGGAAAATGGTCTATAGACACACTGGTTTTCCAGGAGGTATCAGATCTGACACCTATAGTGACTTGTTAAGTAAAAAACCAGCCGAAATCGTTAGACAATCCATCCGTGGGATGGTTCCCAAAAATAGGCTAGGTCGGCAACAAATGTCCAAATTACAAGTTTATGCAGGACCAACACACCCTCATCAAGCTCAGAAACCAATCCCATTAGAAATCAAACACGCACGAGCGAAAGAAGTTTAAATATGACAAGCCCCCTCGTTCAAACTATTGGCCGTCGCAAAAGGGCAGTGGCTCGTGTTCGGGTCAAGGTCGGAACTGGTTCAATAACAGTAAATGGCAGGACCTTAGAGGACTTCTTCCCTTCTGATACACATAGAATGATTATCACGGAACCACTTCGTATAACAAGTACAGATGATTCCTATGACATAGATGCAAGCATTGATGGTGGAGGATCAACTGGTCAAGCAGGCGCTTTACGATTAGGGATTTCTCGTGCTCTAGTTGACATCGATGGAGATCACCGCGAATCCCTTAAAAAAGCTGGTTTCCTGACCCGAGACTCAAGAAAGAAAGAGTCTAAAAAATATGGTCTCAAGAAAGCCCGAAAAGCTCCACAATTCTCAAAGCGATAACTTCGCAGTGGCTTCTTGCCAAAGGACTTGATAATAAAACAGAACCAATATGAGTTAACGTAGAATCATATGGGACTTAAATTTGGCACAGACGGTGTTCGAGGATTAGCACATAGTGAACTGACAAAAGATTGGGTGACACAGTTAGCTTTTGCGACAGTAAGAGCTACAGGCGTTGCTAATTTTGTTATAGGAATTGATGGACGAGAGTCTGGCAAAACCTTTGCTAGCGCCTTGGCTGCAGGGTTTAAGTTAGCGGGAGCAAAAGCTGAGTACCTTGGGGTTATTCCAACTCCTGGTATTGCTCATATTGCGTCCTCTTATGGAATAGGTGGAGCAGTGATCTCAGCATCACATAATCAAGCCGAATACAACGGGGTAAAATTTTTTCTACCTGACGGACAAAAACTATCAGATGAGATTCAACATAGAATAGAAGTTCTGTTGAGTGAGGAAATTTCTATAGTACAAGTAAACAAAGGCTTAGAGATATCACATGATGCAAATAAATATTTCGACTCATGGACCGACTCTATAAGAAATTCAACCGCTTTCAGAGATTTTGAAAATATGTCTGTAGTTATCGATTGCGCAAATGGGGCAGCAAGTTATATAGCTCCTCAATTATTCAAAGAACTTACTGCAAAATTGACAGTTATCAACGCTGAACCCAATGGAAGAAATATAAACCTAAATTGTGGATCTACAGATATGTCATCTCTCAGTAGCGTTGTGAGGGAAATAAATGCAGACGTAGGCTTAGCTTTTGATGGAGATGCTGACAGAGTTCTAGCTATAGACGATAAAGGCAAAATCATTGACGGAGACTACTTGATGGCTATTTTCGCAAATGATTTAAGTAAGCGATCAATGCTAAATTCCAATACAGTAGTTGCAACCGTAATGGCTAATATGGGATTTCATGAGGCTATGAAATCGATAGGGGTAATTACCTATATCACTCCAGTAGGTGATAGACACATACTTCAGGCACTCAGCGAGAACAAGTGGTCTCTGGGTGGTGAGCAATCAGGACATATAATTTTTGCCAACGATGCGAAAACGGGTGATGGAATATTGACTGGAATACATCTGTTAGATTGCATAGAAAAGTCAGACATGACATTACGTAGATTATCTGAATCCGTGATGCAAAAATACCCTCAAGTTTTGCGTTCGGTGAGCCTGAGACAACAGATAGGGAATCAAGATAGCGTTTTTGATCAGCTTCAACCGCTTATCTCTCGAGCAGAATCATTACTTAGCAACGAAGGCCGAATATTGGTTCGTCCCTCAGGAACCGAGCCTATCCTTCGAATAATGGTTGAAGGGAAAACTCAATCTGCTGTTCAAACTGTTGCAGATTCTCTATCTGAGTCTATAGAAGAAGTACTGAAATAGCTGCACGAGTCAATGGATACTGAAAGTGCTGTGATAAGCGCCAGTTAAATCCCTACAATGGAAGTATGTGCGGCATTATTGCTATAGCGAGACAGAAATCTTCGAAAATACCCCCTAAAGGTAAAGATATAAAAGTAGAGGCCAGTTTAGACGGTTTAGGTACTATCAAATCTCATGAAGATATTACAAAATCTATCCATCGGCTACTTATTGTTAAAGATCGCCTCACAGGGGCGGCCGGTATCAATGCCCTAATCAACGACAACGAATTTCGTGTATATCTTCAAGGTCTCTGCACTAATATCACCGAAAGCATCACGACTTTTGAATTAGAACTAGTTAAACGAGGTACTAATAGTCAGAAATTAGAGATGCTAAACGCAGATCTAATCACCTTGAAAGATCTGATCTGGCATATTGAACGCGATCGAGTTTTAGTTTCAATATCAGTCGAAGAATTACTTGCAGGACGAAAAGAGGATAGGTTTATTGAGGTTTTCCTTTCTATACAGCAGATTCTTGCTGGGTTAGACAGGCTAGAAGTACGGGGTAGGGATTCAGCTGGGGTTCACCTTATGATCCAAAATCACGGATTAGATTCTAAGAATCCTGGAACTATCCAAGAAATTGAAAGAAGGGCTAATGACCCTAGTTATAAATCTGGCTCTATTCGAGTCATGGATAACGCTCTTAGTATCGTTTATAAGGTCGCCTCTGAAATTGGAGAACTTGGTGATAACACTCGGGAACTGCGACGGATAATCCTCGCTGATGATCTTCTCTACAGAGCACTTGAGAATGAGAAAGTAACAGTTGTTGTGATAGGTCATTCTCGATGGGCAAGCGTAGGAATTATCTCTGAACCTAACACACACCCCATGAATTCTGAACTGCTCAATCAAGATGGCAATCCATTCGTTATCGCTGCGGCTAATGGTGATGTCGATAACTTCGCTGATCTTAAAAAAATAAGAGAATTAGAAATTCCTAAATTAATAACCTCTGACTCAAAAGTCATTCCTGCAGTGATTTCTGATGAACTGTCTAAACAGCAAACTACTGACCTCAAAGAAGCTTTTAGAAAGTCAGTGATTTCATTTGATGGTTCAGTCGCAGTGGTTGCTAATGCTGCATTGGAACCTGATAAGTTGTATCTCGCACTGCGAGGAAGCGGACAGGGGCTGTATGTAGGTATCTCAGACGAAGCATATGTTGTCGCCAGCGAACCGTATGGGTTAGTAGAAATGACTGACAGTTATCTCCGTCTGAACGGAGAACCCCTCTCAAGCCAGCAAGATCGTGCTACAAGCGCTGGTGAGATTATTTCATTTTCTTTGAACGATAAGGTGTCTTTAGAATCGCTCAACCGGATTGCATACGATGGAACTTCACTTCCTATTCAAAACAGTGAACTAACTAAAGCCGAAATCACCACACGAGATATTGATCGTAGAAATTTCCCACACTATCTACTAAAGGAGATCTATGAGGCTCCCGAGTCATTTGAGAAGACTTTGAGGGGCAATCTTTTGCAACAAAACGGATCATTCAGGGTTGTGCATTCAAATGAAGAGTTCCCGAGTTACATACGAAAGCAACTGAAAGGACAAGATATTGAGAAAATCTTCATAATTGGTCAAGGAACAGCTGCTGTAGCAGGACAAGCATTATCAAATTATCTTACAGAGGAAACAACGATACCTACAGAGTCAATACCCTCCACTGAACTTTCCGGATTCAGGCTTTCGATCAATATGTCCAAAGTCCTTGTGATAGCGATTAGTCAATCAGGAACAACCACTGATACCAATAGAACAGTAGATTTAGTTCGTGGCCGCGGTGCTTCAGTAATTTCTATTGTAAATAGAAGAAACTCAGACTTGTCACAAAAGTCAGATGGAGTTATTTACACTTCAGATGGTCGTGATATTGAAATGAGTGTCGCTTCTACCAAAGCATTCTATTCACAAGTTGCAGCTAGTTGCCTATTGGGTATTTCAATAAAGACCCAGATTCATGGAGAAATAGAGGATCCATATGAATTAGCAAAACTCCAAACCTTATTGAATGATCTGAATGAGCTTCCACAAAGAATGGAAAGCGTTCTCGAACAACAAAAACATATTCGGAGTATTGCTTTTGAATTAGCACCATCAAGACGATACTGGGCGCTTGTAGGCAATGGTCTAAATATGGTTGCAGCTCGTGAGATTCGGATAAAACTCTCGGAGCTTTGCTACAAATCGATAGCTGCAGACTTCACAGAGGATAAAAAGCATATTGATCTATCGGCTGAACCAATGATTTTGATTTGCGCTACTGGTCTAAATTCTTCAACGCAGTCTGATGTCACAAAAGAAGTCGCAATTTACAAAGCTCATAAAGCTTCGCCGATAGTCATAACAGATAACGGTGCTGCATATCCAGATGCGCATAGAGTGATTGTTGTTCCAGAAACAAACCCGAAGTTATCTTTTATTCTCGCAACTATGGTTGGGCACCTATTTGGCTATGAAGCTGCTTTATCAATAGACTCGCTTGCTTTACCGTTTAGACAAACTCGATCTGTAATTGAGAGAATATTATCTAAATCACCACTTATAAGTGCGCAAGAACTACTTGATAATATTCTTGAACCACTTCAGGTAATAGCTAAATCGTATTTTGATGGACTCCGTTCAGGTTTATACAACGGCAGTCTAGAAGCCAGTACAGCTGCTCGAATCTCGACACTTTACAGATATGCGGTAGGAACAATTCCTCTTGATTCATATCAAATAGACACCGGGAAAGTAGGAACGCCGGCGACCCTATTAGAAGACCTTAATGCAGCCTTAACAATCGGTATTGAAGAACTGACCAGGCCAATAGACGCAATCAAGCATCAGGCAAAAACTGTTACTGTAGGAATTTCGCGATCAGATGAAGAACTTATTCAATTAAGTCTTATAACGAACCTTGTCAATGCTGGTACTCCTCGAGATAGTATCTCTTATCGTAATCTTCGCTTCCTTGCTGCAATAGACCCAGCAGTAAAGTCATTCTCAGGATTCATTAGGTATGGCATTGAAGGAAATATTCAATCTGGAACTGCCCAACTTCATGTAGTTGACAGAGGCGGGATCGCACATGACCTGACCTCAAGAACAGAGAGGGACCCAAAATTAAAGGGAAGTAAACACCTTGTAGCCCTCCAACAAGAAGTAACTATTACAAAGGGTAGACATGACCAAAGAATCATTATTCTGGTGCCTGAGATAAAGGATAAGCAAACCGTTGGCATAACCCTATTGCATGTTGAACTTCAGGACTTTTTATCTGAACAGGCTGCAAGACATGTAATGGAAGGATACAAAGATAGGTACACGGCAATCTCTGATTACGTTACTGAAACTGAACCAACGTTTAGGTCAGACATACTATCCTCAATTCCTGCAGCCGAACTGCTCATCGCACCGATTGAAGATCTACTTTCATATTGGAGCAAATGATGAGAAAACGATACAGCTATGAGATTTAACTGAGCGAACTATGATTCCTGTCGTAACACCTTCCCAAATGGCAGATATCGATGAGCAGGCAGTTGAACCCATCGAGGTCTTGATAAAAAAAGCTGGTCAGGCAGTTGCCTGGCGGGCACGCAAAATTCTTAAGGGCACGTATGGGAAAAGAGTGACAATTATCGTAGGAAAGGGAAATAATGGAGCTGATGGACTTGAAGCTGCTCGTCGTCTACGAGGGTGGGGTGTGAAAGTACATACTTTTCAATCGGACAGTGTCCCATACAATTTAAAAGACTGTGACTTGCTTATAGATGCAGCGGTTGGCACAGGCCTTAAACGGCCCTACCTGGCTCCCGAAGTTTCTGTTCCAATTCTGTCAGTTGATATACCAAGCGGCATTTGTGGACTCAGCGGAGACGCATTAGGTACCCCAGTCAACGCAGATGAAACAATCACATTTCAAGCACTCAAAACAGGGCATTTGCTATCAAAGGGGCCTTCCCATTCAGGTCATATAACAATTGCCGACATCGGTTTAGATGTCTCCCATGTCTGCAACCATGTACTTGAAAAGTCTGATGTAATCCAAATTCTCAATGAGATGAATCACAGGGACCACAAATGGGTTTCTGCCTGTTGGGTTATTGGAGGGTCGGAGGGTATGAAAGGGGCTCCGTTACTTTCTTCAAAAGCAGCATTACGGTCGGGTTCAGGGTATGTGAGGATGAGTATCCCTAGTGGTTTCCAAGGAGATTCTTCGGAGATAGTGAGATTTGATATGCCTTCTGAGAAGTGGGATGCATGCATAACAGATAGTGAGCTACGAAGATTTAAGTCATTAGTTATAGGACCAGGCCTAGGGCGATCTTCGCAAACACTAGAGTCAGTACAGAAGCTCACCCAAGTAATCCACGTCCCAACAGTTGTTGATGCTGATGCGTTATACGCCATCGGACAGCAGCGCTTGGATAACTACTCCTATCGTGACACCTTCGTCCTAACTCCACATGATGCAGAGTATCGACATTTAACTGGTCATAAACCGGAGAAAGATAGAGTGTCAGATGTGCGAGATGCCGCGAAGAAGTTAAATGCAACGATCCTGCTCAAGGGCCCAGCAACTGTCATAGCTCACCCGAACGGAAGATGTTTCATCGTAAATAACGGTGACCAGCGCTTGGCCACCGCTGGAACAGGTGATGTTTTAAGCGGGATAATAGGTGGATTACTATCTCGAGGAATAGCCCCATTCGAAGCTGCCGCAGCTGGTGCATGGTTACATGCTGAAGCTTCCAATAGATGTTCATCAAATGGGATGATTGCATCAGATATTATTAATGCATTACCGGAGGTGCTCTGTGAGACCAACATGGGCTGATGTTGACTTGACAGCGATTAGAGATAATGTGGCTGAACTAAGGGATATGATGTCACCATCGCTTTTCTGCGCTGTGGTGAAGGCAGATGCCTACGGGCATGGGGCCGTTCCTGCTGCAAGAGCAGCAGTACAAGGCGGAGCCGATTGGTTAGCGGTTGCTTTGGTGGAAGAGGGTAGAGAATTACGAGATGCAGGTATTGAAGGCCCAATTCTTGTCCTGTCTGAACCTCGCCCCTCAGAAATGGTTGAGGTAGTTGAATGTGGTTTGGTTCCCACTGTCTATAGTGGGGAAGGAATATCAGCAGCCGCAGCAGCTGCTTCATCAGCGAATAAGAAGTTAGATGTTCATTTAAAAGTAGATACTGGTATGAGACGGGTCGGTGCAGAACCAGAGTTCGCGCTTACGTTAGCAGAATCAATTAGAGACCGAGAGTCTTTGCATCTCGGGGGTATATGGACTCACTGTGCAGTCGCTGATGACCCTAAAGACCCGTTCTCGATAAAGCAGCTTTCTACTTTTGATAACGTTATAGAAAATTTAGCAGTAAACGATATCAAAGTTGATCTTTGTCATGCTGCGAATTCTGCATTAGCTCTTAACTTCCCAGTCGGCCGTTACGGTATGGTTCGATGCGGAATCGCAACATATGGTATTCACCCAAACCAGGAAGAGGGCAGCAGTGTTTCTATTCGGCCAGCTATGAGCTTGAGATCAGAAGTATCTTTCGTGAAAAATATCAAAGCTGGGGAAGGCGTTTCTTATGGTCTCGCATGGCGGGCCGCTCAAGATACCCAGATAGCAACAGTTCCTATGGGCTATGCAGATGGTTTAAGGAGAAATTTAGGGAACCAAGGTGGAATGGTCATCATCCGCGGGCAGAAATTCCCTATTGTTGGGAATATTACTATGGATCAATTTCTTGTTAACTGTGGAGATGTTGAGGTATGCCCTGGTGATGAGGTTGTGCTTATCGGAGCGCAAGCAGATCAGGTAATTACTGCTGCAGAATGGGCAAAATCCTTGGGAACTATCCCATACGAAATAATTTGCGGCATTGAAAGCCGAATCCCAAGAAGATATATTTAGGACTTTTATGATCACTGACATCGAAGGGGTAAGAGTAGGGCACTGGACAGATTCCGCAGCCCAAACAGGTTGTACAGTTATTCTCTTTCCTGAAGGGACGACCGCTTCCGGCGAAATTCGCGGAGGAGCTCCAGCCACCAGAGATTTCGCATTGCTCCATCCCAGCCGTTTAGTGGATGTGATAAACGCCGTAGTTTTGTCAGGGGGTTCAGCCTTTGGCCTCTCTGCTTGTTCGGGAGTAATGGATTTCCTTGAAGGTGAGGGCATTGGATTTAATACCTCTGCAGGGAGAGTCCCCATCGTCGTAGGTCTCTCTCTATTCGACCTTGCCACTGGCTCATCACAGATACGAGCAGGGCATGATCAGGGAAAAGAGGCTTGCAAGTCAGCTTCTACTTCAACTCTTCTAGGTAGAGTTGGCGCAGGAGCAGGAGCCACAGTTTCAAAATGGAGAGGCCAAGAATTCTCTGACTTTGGCGGCCTTGGAAGTGCAACATTACGTGAAGATGACTTAATTGTCTCCTGCCTCATTGCAGTCAATGCAAGTGGCGATATTGATCATGGAGAGTATCCACAAAAGATTAGAGATGGAGACTTCGCCTTTCCAAAAGTTAACCCATTCGAGAACACAACTATCGGAGTTGTGGTGACTAACGCAAAAATAAATAAGGCAGACTGCTATCTCGTAAGCCAGAGTGCTCACGATGGTTTTGCGCGTGCACTATTTCCTTCACACACAAGCGGAGATGGTGACGCAATCGTAGTAGCTGCAACCGGTCAAGTAGATGCTGAAATCGCTACAATCCGGTCTTTAGCAACTCTGACAGTTGAATCGGCGATTAGGTCCGTAGCAAATGGATAATTCAATTTAGGTTACCTCACACATCAATTCTGTACCCGATAACCACTAACCTAAAGGTGTGATAGAAGTAAAAGTAACGTCGCTTACCGAAACTCATGAGGCAGCTAAATCTGTAGCTGAATCTGTTCAACCCGGAGACTTGATTCTATTGGTAGGCGACTTAGGGGCAGGTAAAACAGCGTTTACACAAGGCTTTGGGAAAGCATTAGGAGTCCATGAAGTTATTACTAGTCCGACATTTACCCTTGCAAGGGAGTACCAAGGAACAATGCAGATACATCATCTGGATGTTTATCGGATAGACCAGATTGAGGAAGTTCGAGACTTAGCCTTGCCTGAACTATTTGAGGGTAATTCAGTTACTTTAATTGAATGGGGGGACCAAATAATATCAGCACTACCAAAAGATCATTTAGAAATATCTTTTGAATACGCAGATGCTGATAACGATCGTTTTATTACTCTCAGGGCGAATGGATCTGAATGGAATAGTCGAGTCACCGAACTCAAAAATTCCCTTGAGACAAAAGGGTTACTAAAATGTTAATCCTAGGAATTGAAAGCTCAACTTCACAAGTGGGTTGCGCTATAGGGGGGCATGAAGGCGTTCTAGCTTCAGCTCACTCTTCAAGGGGCAAAAGACACGCTGAAAACTTAACTCCACAAATTGAGTTTGTGTGCCAGCAAGCTCGAGTCGAGCTACATGATATTAGTGTGGTAGCAGTTGATGTAGGACCAGGACTTTATACAGGGCTCCGCGTCGGCGTTACCTCAGCTATTTCAATAGCATTTGGTCTAAATGTACCTATGATCGGTGTATCAAGTCTCGATTTAGTCGCATATCCAATAAGACACTGTCAAAAATTGATTGTGGCAGCAATTGATGCTCGTAGAGATGAAATCTTTCATGCTAATTACCGTCAAGTACCCGGAGGAATTCAGCGAGTTTCGGACCCAATAGTTGCATCTCCCGAAGATCTTTCTGCAGAACTACTTGCGTCAAATCATGAAGTTCAATTGGTTGGCGATGGAGCTATCAGATACTCAGATCACTTTAAAGACCTTAAAGGCGTAGATCCTGCAGAACCCGGTTTAGCTTTTCCTTCCGCTTCTTCACTTGTTCAGCTAGCCCATGCGAAGGCGCTTCGTGAAGATTTTGTGAAGTCGTCTGAGCTCAAACCTTTATATCTTAGAAAGCCAGATGCTCTAGAAATAGATCAGCAGAAAAGGCGGGTTGACAGGTGATCCGAGATTTAGAAATTCGCTCAATAACTAAAGATGACCTTGAAAAGGTTATAGAACTTGATAATGCATCTTTTCCTGAACCATGGTCGAAATCACTATGGAATGTAGAACTATCTCGTAATCAACGGATATATCTTGGGGCTTTCCAAAAGAAAGAATTGGTTGGTTTCATTGGAGGCCTACTCGCACATACGGATTTCCATATCACCACTGTTGCTACAAAAGAGAGCATCCGGAACTTAGGAGTTGGATCGGTTATCTTATTTGAAATGTTACATCAGATACTAGGCCTTTCAGCAGAAGTTGACAGCATCACACTTGAGGTGCGGTCTTCAAATAAACCAGCTCAAGCCCTCTACCGAAAGTTTGGTTTTGCCCCAGTCGGCCTCCGGCGAGCTTATTATCAAGACAATGACGAAGATGCCATCATTATGTCCCTAGAAAATCTTCAATCTGCTAACCTGCAGGACAGACTAGCAAAAATAAGGAAAAGATTTCCTCTAATAAATTTTGTGGGGGTTCAATGAGATGACCCAAGGACTCGTACTCGCAATTGAAACATCGTGTGATGAGACAGCGGCAGCTGTTGTAGCAGATGGCAAGCATGTTCTTTCATCAGTAGTCAGCAGCCAAGTTGATATTCATGCTAGATACGGTGGCGTAGTTCCCGAAGTAGCTAGTAGGGCCCATGTCGATCTTATAACTCCGGTGATAGCTCAAACTTTAATTGAAGCTGGAATCCAGTACCAAGATTTAGATTTGGTAGCAGCAACACGAGGGCCAGGTTTAGTTGGTTCTCTTCTTGTAGGTGTAAGCGCAGCAAAATCCTTGGCTCTTGTTTGGGGGAAACCTTTCATCGGTGTCAATCACCTTGAAGGACATCTATACTCAAGTTTTTTGGAAGAACCTGATCTTGAGCTTCCAATGGTCATACTTCTTGTCTCAGGAGGGCACACGATGCTGGTTTCTATGGATGAGCATCTGTCTTATCGAGTTCTCGGACAAACCCTAGATGATGCTGCTGGCGAAGCCTATGATAAAGTCGCTCGATATTTGGGGTTAGGTTACCCAGGTGGACCTATCATTGATAAATTAGCGGTTTCCGGTAAACCTGAAATAAAATTTCCAAGACCAATGCTCAGTGAAGGATGTGACTTTAGCTTTAGTGGTCTTAAAACAGCCGTTATTAATTTCGTTCGAAAGCACCCAGATGTATCAGACGAGAACATTGCCGCGTCCTTTCAGGAAGCTGTCGTTGAAGTTCTTGTAACAAAAACCATAAGAGCAGCGAAAGAACAAAATGCAGTTGGGGTTTGTATCGGCGGAGGGGTGGCGGCAAATTCACGTCTTAGAGAGGCTATTTCTGATGCGTGCCAAAAAGAGAGACTTAAAGCTTTCATCCCAAGCCGATCTTACTGTACAGATAACGCAGCCATGATAGGAGCAGCCGCATGGCGACGATATCAAAATGATGGCCCAAGTAATCTAGCAACCGGTGCCGATCCAAATTTGCGCATTCCGGAATAACTATGAACTGACTCACGTAAGATCTCAATCTGCAGGTAAAATATTTTTAAAGGAACGACGAATGAGCCAAATAATTGATAAGCATCTCGATAGGGAACAGGAAGAATCAGCACTAAATATTAGAATCAATGAATTTCTAGAACAATTTAGTCCTCAAGAGATGGACAACATTTCATTCCGGAGCGCACGATTTGATGCAGGTTTAGCTTGGATACATTTTCCTGCAGGACAAGGTGGGATGGGGTTGCGCCCTAATCTTCAAAAAATCATTGAACGTAGAATGCGCGAAGCTGGAGCCGAACCCACAGATCCAACAACCTTCTTTATGTCCTTGGCTGGACCTACAATCTCTACCCATGGGTCAGAGGAACAGAAAGAAAGATTTTTAAAACCAATGTTTACGGGTGAGGAAAGGTGGTGCCAGTTATTTTCGGAGCCCGGAGCTGGTTCCGACTTTGCTGGGCTTGCTTGTAAAGCTGAACGAGATGGTGACGAGTGGGTTGTAAGCGGTCAAAAAGTGTGGAATACACTTGCTCATCTAGGTGATTGGGGAATGCTAGTCACAAGAAGTAACCCTGAACTACCAAAACATAAAGGCATGACTTATTTCGCTTTGGATATGCAGGCGGATGGCGTTGAGGTTCGGCCTTTGCGACAAATTACAGGTGAAGCTGAATTTAATGAGGTTTATATAACAGAAGTCAGAATTCCTGATACTCACAGAATCGGTGATATAGGAGAAGGATGGCGAGTGGCTTTGACAACATTGATGAATGAACGTTCAGCGATCGGAGGAAGCAGCGGTGGAAGTACCTCAAAGCCCGGTATGGGGCCTATTGGAGATGCCGTAGAGTTGTGGAGGTCTTTGTCAGATGAGAAACGAAGCAAAGCTACTCTGGATCGTCTGATGAACTTATGGGCTAAAGCTGAAGCGCTCCGCTTGACGAATCAACGAGCATCAGCTGCTGCCAAGGCTGGTAACCCTGGCCCCGAAGGCTCAATTGGAAAGCTTGCATCAGCAGAACTTAATAAAGCAATATACGAACTGTGTCTAGATTTAATGGGGCCCGATGGCCAAATAGATTACGATTACACCTTCCGGCGTCCTGAGTTACTATCAACTGATGGTTCAATCCATGGTCCTCGGTACGCTTTTCTCCGAGTGCGGGCCAATTCTATTGAAGGCGGGACTTCAGAGATAATGAGAAATATATTAGGCGAGCAGGTACTTGGTTTGCCTGGAGAACCGAGAGTTGACAAAGAAATACCGTGGATTGAAGTTCCACGGAGTTAGCCGGTTAAATTTAGCGGACCCAGTTAGGGTCTCGCCCTGTTACCGAAATCAACTTCTCAAGGTTTGAAGAATTGTCCCCCACTACGATGGGTTCTTTGTATCTAGCGCTGTTATGAGACCGAACAGCTGGCACCAAGGCAATTGCCACCCTGAGCACGTATTTAGCTTGCTCATCATCAATATAACTACTCACCCCACAAGCTTGACTTATATCCCAACTCAACACAGTCGTGTCAAAAATTCTTGCATTAAGAACAGCACGAGCCTTAGATTCCCCAATAGTTGAAGTTGCCATCCCTTCTAAAGCACCTGGGGATCTCCAAGCACTTCGACATTCAGATGCAGCTGATATGAAAGCTCCTAATGGATCATCGCCTATTATCTCTTTGGGATTAACCAAATCAAGATTCGGATCGCCATCTTCTTTTCGTCCAAAAGACGCAAATAAGAGAGTGGAAGCCACTAGTTTATTTATCACATCTCTCACAGACCACTCGTCACATGGTGTAGAGAGTTCAAGTTGATCCTCGCTGATCGAAGCAATAACTGAAGCAGCTCGGGTTTGGCTTAAATCAAAAATACGCAATGGGTCAGGAAAAGATGCCACAATGAATGAATAGCATTATTTCTATGCCTCTGCACTATTCAAAAGTTTTTCTCTTGTTAGAAGGTTTGGATTTCAATACATCAAAGAGAAGGTCTAATCTATAAATGGATTAGGAGAAAATATGAGCGAAAATGCACAGAAAGCATATGAATCAATGGAGTCCTTAGTTGGGCTTGATCCCGTAGCAGGTGACTGGTTTGAATTAACACAGGAAAGAATAAACGACTTTGCCGACACGACACTAGACCACCAATTCATTCACATAGATCCAGAACGTGCAGCACAAACGCCATTTGGAGGAACAGTTGCACATGGCTTCTTAACTCTTTCTATGCTTGTCCATTTATCTACAACCATTCCAGTTGATTCCCCTCGCCTCGAAGGAATTCTTATGGGAGTCAACTATGGATTGAATAAAGTTCGATTTATCAACCCGGTGCCAGCGGGTTCGCGTATACGTGCAACATCACAAACTATTGATGTAGTTTTAAAAGGCAATGCAATTGACATGACAAGACTTATGACAGTTGAAATTGAAGGCCAAGATAAGCCCGCTCTAATCGCAGAGTGGATAGGTCGGACAGTTTTTGCATGAGTATTCCAGTAGAAGCAAAAGATATTCTAAAGACAATAGACGAGTTTGGGACGTCTGCGTACATTATCTCCAACTCAGAAAATGGACATCCGCACGTAGCGAATCTTGAGTTCCTGACCAGGGATGGTGCTCTTATCTTTAAAGTAGGGAGAAGGGGAACGAGCAATATAGAAAAATCACCTCAAGTAACATTGCTCTGGCCACCGAAAGAGACAGGTGGATATAACCTTATAATTGACGGGTTTGCTTCAAAGCATTCAGATGGAGACTCTTTCGGTCAGGAATGGAAGATATCTTTCAATTCTGGAATTTTGCATCGACCTGCTGGGCAGAATTCAATGAGTGGCGATTCCGACTGCGGATCTGACTGCCAGACACTTTAACAGAACGGAATAATATGGATCACAAACGCTTAGGTAGGACCGGTCTAAAGGTTTCTCGGCTATGTCTGGGGACAATGACTTTTGGAAATCAATGTGATGAAGCAACTTCTCAAGCAATTCTTGACTATGCATTGGACGCAGGTATCTCATTCATTGATACTGCCGATATATACCCAGCTAATGGGGTACCAGATTTAGTTGGCGAAACAGAGAATATTATTGGTCGATGGATGAAGTCACGGAGAGAAGATGTGGTGCTTGCTACAAAGTTCTGGGCTCCAACTGGGAAGAATCCGTGGCAAGGCGGTTCTAGCAGACGAAATATACAGGATTCAGTGGAAGATTCACTTAGAAGACTTCAAACAGACTACATAGATCTTTACCAGGTTCATTTTCCAGACTATGAAACACCTATCGATGAGACGCTTGGAGCATTAGATGATCTTGTTCGCCAAGGAAAAATACTATACGCGGGATGCAGTAACTATCCGGCTTGGCTTCTAGCGTTGACAATAGGTGAAGCATTTAAGTCAGGAACAATCAGATTTGATGTTGTCCAACCTCGCTACAATCTCCTATTTCGTCAACCCGAACGAGAACTTTTTGAGTTATGTAATTTCTCCGATATAGGAGTCATTCCTTACAATCCTCTTGCAGGTGGGTTTTTGACAGGTAAGCATACTCGTAGCGGTCCAGAGGAAGGGTCAAGGTTCACCCTCCAAGGAGGGCAAGGGGATAGATATTTAGATAGGTACTGGAACGAAGTTATGCACGACACTGTTGATGCACTTAAACCATTAGCAAACCAAGCTGGGATCACTCTAGCCCATCTAGCTATAGGCTGGGTCTTGGCCAACCCTGCCATTACTTCTCCGATTGTAGGAGCTACCAAACCTTCACAGTTAGATGATGCAATTAATGCAATAGATGCCCCTCTAGACGCAGATTTGGTTCATGCAGTAAATGAAATCACGAAGATATTTCGTCAAGGAGATGACCAACGGTAGAAGTCAGGTATTTACGTCCGTCATAGTGTCCAGAAGATTTTTAATTTTCTGCATTACCTGGTTCGCATTTTTAATATCATCATCGGACTCAAATTCAAAAGGTGCTCCAAAACGCACCTTTATCATTGGCCGTTTCATTCGTGGAATAGGAAAACCTTTGCCAAGTGGCCATACGCTGTCACTACCCGTGATTGCAACAGGTACTATTGTAGCGCCCGTTGCGCGAGCAATTCGAGAAATCCCAGGACGTCCCTGTCCTACCCCCGCAGGTCTTTCTTCAGGGGGGACGAGTCTCCCTTCAGGCATTATTGCTACAGCATAACCAGCTTTTAGTTTTTCGATAGCTTCAAGTTCAGTTTGTTCTTTTGTTTTACGAGATGATGCTATGCAACCATTTTTTTTCAACCAGGCGCCCATCAGCGGTTTACTAAACAAGTCAGCACGGACTAGGCAATGGCAGTTAACCCCACTTAAAGAAAAGAACGCCCATGCGATAATCACATCAAAGAAGCTTCGGTGATTTGCTGCAAAGATTATGGGAGATGATTCAGGCAATTCCAATTCCGTTTGGAAATCATGTCTTGAAAAAATCTTTGAAAAGATATTCATAAACTTCCCGCTTCTTCGGAAAGATCGAATTTCCTCAATATCTTTCATCATGGCTCCTCCGAAATGCCATTGTTAGGTTTGTTCATGCTTTTTGCAACTTCTAAAGCAAATTCTTCAATCCTGCTCTCCTGAAGCACCGATTGTCCACCCAGATCAAGAAATCGTTTCATGAGTTCACGGCCAGATTCGGAGTTATTTCTCTCATTAAATAGAATGTTTTCCTTAACTAACCCCCCTACTAAATTAGGTATTGATAGTTGTAGTGCTTCTTTCGCAGACCTAACTGATTCAGGGCTAAAACTCGCTACACGATCAAGAAACCTAGTGATGAATAAGTCAAGTTCTTCTTTGGGGAGAGACCTATTGAAGTAACCCCACTTCTCACCTGTTTCAGCATCAAGGTCCAGTCCTCCAACGATCAGCTCTAATGCTCTCGGATATCCAATTAAAGCTGGCAGTCTTTGTGTCCCGCCTCCACCTGGAATGATCCCTATAGGGACCTCCATCTGATTCATCACAGCTGTCCCAGAAGCTGCAAATCTTAAGTCACATGACATAGCTATCTCGCTTCCACCCCCGCCAATTCTTCCCTCAACAACGCAAATTGTTATCTTACTCATTGTTTGGAACCTCAGGCATAATTCATCGAAAGTTGTTAATGAATCGGCAGGGCTACTTTCATTTGAGTCCATAGCGAGAAGGGCGCCAACATCAAAGTGAGCAATGAAAAATCCATCAACGACACTTTTAAGAACAAGTACGGTACTGTCCTCATCATCTTCAACCCATTTCGTTAAATTAATGAAATCAAAAAGAAGAGGAACCGTAATGAGGTTAATTGGGGGATTATCTATCTCAACGTATAAGATTTTTCCATCGCGATAAACGTTTAGATGATTAAAATTCTGAAGAACATCATCCGACACGAACTATAACCTTCCCCCATGTTTTACGATCTGCAAGATCTTGAATTGCAGACCCGCCGTTCGTGAAATCATACGGAGGAAAGATTAGCGGGTCAACGTAACCAGTCTCGGCAAGAGCGAGTACTGATTCCATTTGCTTGCTAAGCGACTGTGGATCCCGACCCAGAGAGGCTCCCCAGTGAACACCAATAACGCTGTAATTTTTGAGAAGCATGTGGTTGGCGGGAAGATCTGGTATTCCAGCCACAAATCCTATGATCAAAAGTCGTCCGTCCCAGGCCATACATCGTCTGACCTGATGAGTAGTATCTCCTCCGACTGGATCGTATGCGAGGTCAACTCCACCATTGCTAACTTCCCGAACCTCATCAACCCAATTAGAGTTCAGTCGGTGATCTATCACATGATCTGCTCCTAAGAGTTTCGCTTGCTTAGTCTTTTCAGAACCACCCGCAATCGCTATGACAATTGCACCTGCTGCTTTACCCAATTGGATTGCAGCAGAACCTGTGCCGCCTGCTGCGCCAGTAACTAGAAGCGTCTCACCAGGCTGAATATCTCCTCTTTGATGAAGAGCAAACCATGTTGTTCCATAATTAACTGGAACAGCGGCTGCTTTCTCAAATGGAAAGTTATCGGGGATCCTCCATAACCCAGTACTTCGAACATTCACATGTTCAATTAACCCGCCACCAAGCATCATGACTCTATCGCCTGGTGAAATATCGGTAACCCCTTCGCCTATTTTGGTAACAACGCCAGCACTCTCACCTCCAGGCGTCCAAGGTAATGGAGGCTTTATCTGGTACTCCCCGCGACATTGGAGGACATCTGGAAAAGAAATTCCAACTGCCTTTATGGAAACCTGAACGTGACCTGAAGCTGGATTGTCTATCTGCTCCACATCACACAACTTCAATACATCGATAGGGTTACCCAATTCGGATACTTGCCAAGCACGCATGGATAAAGAGTAGTTCAGAGCTTCACAATATATGAAATGAGAATGTCTAACTTTTGATCACATTACTACTGCCCAAAACACACTTACCGACTGGATTCACCAGTCGGTAAGAGTCTGAAATTTCGGGTTGGGGGATTTAACTACGAAGTTGTTTCAGGGAGGACACGTTCTCCTTTGCCTTTGTGACCGTCACCTCTTTCGGGTTTCTGGTCAAGGGGCTTATTGGTCATTTGTTCAGCTCGTTCTTGGATGTCGGCAGCTTTTTCAAGAGCTTCGTCTCCTGTGATTTTCCCTTCAGCTACTGCTTCATTTAGTTTTTCTGTCATTATTGAAGTAATCGTTGATATCACATCTTCAGCTGGTATTCCGTTTACTTCCGCAACTTCACCGAGAGTCAGTCCTTCTTCGATTCCAGCTCTGATATCGGTTTTCTCTAGCCCAAGATTGTCCATCACAGCTCCGAGAAGATGACGTCCCTTAGCTCCTTTACGTCCCATTGTCTTTTCAGACTTCTCATCAGATTCAAAGTTGACGCCATCGCTTCGCACATCTTGGCTGTCATTTGAAGGTATCTCAGACAAAATTACTTTGTCAGATGATCCGTTTTGGGCATTTGCAATAACCGGAATAGCGACAACAGCTCCCGCAAATAATGCAGAAGATATTATTGCCACCAGAATATTTTTCTGTATATTTCTCTTGGTCATTAGACCGTCCTTTCACTTGGATAGGACTTTATTATTCTTTAGTTTAGTAAAGGTATCTTTAAAGTACGGTAAGAATTAGTTAAGAAAATATGTTTTATTTTTCAGACTCCGATGTGCTTGATGTAAGTCGGAAACTATCAACAGCAAAGATAATCAAACCACTCCAGATTATGCAGTACCCAATCAGTCGGGTGCCGTCAAAGGTTTCGTTATAGGCGAAAACACCAAGAAAGAACTGGATTGTAGGGGTGACATACTGAAGTAAACCAAGGATGCTAAGAGGGATTCGTTTAGCTGAAGAAGAAAAGAGTAGAAGTGGAATACCAGTTACAGCTCCAGACAAAAGGATAAGAATTAAAGTTGCAGTATCGCCTGAGAGGTTTGCCTCGGCATTACCCCTTAACAAAACGAGAAAAATTGCAGGAATCAAAAGGGTGGATGTCTCAACTTTAAGTCCCTGGAGTGGGCTAGCTGGAGCGACTTTCCTTATCAAGCCATATAACGCAAACGATATTGCTAAAGTCAGAGAAACCCAAGGGAAAGCGCCCAGAGAAATAGTTAGCCACAATACACCTGTAGCAGCAAAAATTACTGCCATCCATTGCGCTCTTCTGAGAGCTTCTCCAAGAAAAACAACGCCGAGAAACACATTCATTAAAGGATTCATGAAATATCCTAGTGAGGCTTCGACAACTCGCTCTGACTCAACTGCCCAAACAAACATCCCCCAGTTAAAACCAATCAAAATACCTCCGACAATAGATAATCTATTTTCGTCAAAAGGAAGAAACAGAGTCTTCTCTTTTTTCACATATCGAAGTATTGCGTCGCAGGCATAGACAAATATAAAAGTGCAGATCACTCGCCAGGAAACGATATCCATAGCTTCGACTCGGTTGAGGGCTTTCCAAAATATCGGGGATAATCCCCACAGAACATAGCCACTGAGCCCTATCCAGACCCCTCGATTTTGTTGGTCTGTCATTCTCTTCCTACCTATTTCTCACTAATTTGATTTTTTAAAGACCAGCCAAGACCTCATCCTAAGCGCTCAACATCAGAAGAAGCGCTACTGTTTTAGATATGTTCTCGAAAGTTGCACTAATTCTTTTGGTCTTCTTCTTAATAAGTTGCGGTCAGGAAGGAAAGTCTGTCTCAGATAAGGTCGTTAACGAAACTAAAGAATCTGTTTTTATAGTCGAAGGTCTGGCTTGCGGGAAAAGCTCTATTGGTACGGGAGTTCTTATTAGCAATGGGATCTTAACCAACGCACATGTTATAGCTGGAACTGAAAAGCTGGAGGTAATTGACGTTAACGGAGCACGAAGTGAAACGTATCTGATTAGCGTTGATTTTGAAACTGATCTAGCGCTCCTGAGAGATCCTGGCTTCTCACAGCCTCGTCTTCAAACCGCAGAACCAAAGGAAAAGCAGAGAGGGTCACTTATCGTTGGAGGCAAAGGGTTTGTCAACAGTGTCCCCGTGAAGATATCGAGGCTACTTAAAATCGTTATTGCAGATATTTATGGGGAAGGTAAGCACACTAGATCAGGTATGGAATTATCGGCAGAAGTGATATCGGGTGACTCTGGAGGCCCAATAATTAATATAAAGGGACAAATAATTGGTTTGATCTTTTCGCGGTCGACGATACAAGATGGTGTTTCTTACGGCATCTCAAGTGCTGAATTTACTAAAGTTACCGAAAGCTACGATTTATCTGGGGTTTCAAGTGGCAAATGCAGAGAATAAAGTAATATTCATCTGAAATGACAAAAGTGCCTAATTCATGCAAAACTATTAGCAAACCGGAGGGGAAATGTCGAGAGATAAGTTAATTGAATTAGCCCGGACCCATTTACACCATGCTGTTAATGGAACCGTGCCGCTAGCTGAAACGGTAGTGGAAATTCCTGTACAGAACTATTTCAACGAGGATCGTTGGAAAGCTGAGATGGAATTAATATTCGGACGTGTACCCCTTGTTCTAGGATTCTCAACAGAACTTCAAAAGCCTGGGGATTACAAAGCAATGGAAGTCTGTGGGGTGCCTTTAATTCTCGTCAGAAATAGAGACGGAAATGTAGGCGGATTCGTAAATATGTGCAGTCACAGAGGAGCACAAATATTAGATGAAGGTAAAGGGCGTGCAAGAAGCTTTGCATGTCCCTATCACGCATGGACATATAATCTGGCAGGAGATCTAGTAGCGATACTCGATGAACAAGATTTCGGTGAAGTAGATACTTCCTGTCTTGGATTGACACCACTAAGTGTTGAAGAGAGAGCGGGGATTATTTGGGGTTCAATTACTCCAAATAATGAGTTGCACCTAGATGAGTTTCTAGCTGGGTACGACGAGTATTTAGAAAACCATGATTTGGAAAATTGCTATATGGTTGGGCAACAAACAATTGAAGGGCCGAACTGGAAAGTTGCTTACGATGGGTACCTAGATTTTTATCATCTACCCGTACTCCACAAGAATACTTTTGGCCCTGAGTATAACAATAAGTCAATTTTTGATAATTGGGGACCTCACCAACGGGTGCAGGCACCTGACCATAGATTGTTGGACCTTATAGATACCCCTGAGGATGAGTGGTCCCATACGAAACTAGTTAGTGGGGTTTGGACGATCTTCCCCCATATCTCAATTGCTTCTTTCGAAGCCGGTGGACATATCTTCATGATTTCTCAGCTATTTCCTGGATCTGATCCTGACTCATCAGTGACCCACCAGAATTTCCTCGCCACTTTTGAGCCTAACTCCGAGCAGAAGGAAGAAATTGCTAGAACGATGGAATTTCTTCGCTATGTAGTAGCCGAAGAGGATTACTTCACAGGGAATCGGATCCAAAAGACAGTAAAAACTGGAGCAAAATCCCACTTCTACTTTGGACGTAATGAAGAGGGAGGTCAACGATTCCACCGCTGGACTGACGCCCTTCTAGAGGCACAAAGTGATGAGGACCTTCTACTCCTTTATAAAAAAGGTGTCGGCTGACTCTTGAACTCTAAAGTCATCACTAACGCTGCGCAAAAATCACTACACTAAGACCGTGAGAGGAATTGTCAAGAGTTCAGCCTATTTACCGTACTACCGGTTAAATCGAGCAGAAATATCTAACTTTTTCGGAAGTGGTCATGCCACCGGAACGCGATCAGTAGCAGCTCATGATGAAGATACCGTCACAATGGGTTTTGAAGCAGCTCGTATGATTTTTTCTACTTCCATGCAAACTGAACCGGATTCACTATGGTTTACGACCTCTGAACCTCCGTATATGGAAAAAACAAATGCGAACGTTATCCACTCAGCGCTTCAACTACCAAAGACTACATCAGCCTATGATTTTAACGGAGCTTTGAAATCAGGTGTAGGTTCTATCAGAACAGCGCTGACTTCAAACCAAACAATATTGCTCGTGCAAGCTGATATTCGTGGAGGGTTGCCGTCAAGCTCTGATGAAAGTAAAGGCGGAGATGCTGCAGTTGCTCTTTTGATCGGCGATGGTAACGATCACGAACTCTTAGCTACATATCTCGGTGGTTCTTCAGGCACTATAGAATTTATTGACAGGTGGAGAAACCCAAGTGAAAAAGTCGCCAAACAATGGGAGTCTCGGTTCGTCGAAGATGCGTATCTCCCATTGATAAAAGAAGCTTGGAGCCAGGCTTTAGTTGATGCAAAGCTTGAGGAGAGTGATTTGAGTGTGGTGGTTTTTGCAGGCCAAAATGAGAGGGTTCAACGCCAAGCAGCAAAGATAATTTCTGTCGAGAGGTCTCAGGATAAGATTTCTACGACTGTCGGGAATTCAGGTACTGCTGAAGCTGGCCTACTGTTAATTTCTGCAATGGAAAATGCTAATTTAGGAGACAAGATAGCTTTATGTTCCTTCAATGATGGCGTGGAGGTATTAATCTTTGAAGTTACAGGCAATCAAGAAGTCCTGAACTCAACTAATAATCAGATTGAAAATTCTTGCGAAGTCTCATATGGGAAATTTCTCCAATGGAGGGAAATGCTCTCCGTCCAGCCGCCAAATCGTCCAGTACCTTCTCGCATATCTGCATCAGCATCAAAAAGAGAATCAGATTGGAAGCATGGCTTTGTTGCATCACGCGGTGACCAATCTGACCTTATCCATATGCCTCCATCACGTTTATCAATCAGTAAAGAGGACACTAATGATGGAATGGTTTCGCAGTCTATGGCTTCATCCATAGGAAAAGTTTCCACGTTTACTGTTGACCATTTAGTCTATTCGCAGAACCCACCCGTTATCTTTGCTGTTGTTGATTTTGATGAGGGCGGAAGAATACCTATTGAGATCACAGATGTTGTTGAATCTGAACTAGAGATAGGAATGAGAGTAGAGCCTACATTTCGAAAACTATTTACTGCAGATGGAATCCATAATTATTTTTGGAAAGTCCGTCCAGTGCGATCCGCAAGGGAATAACTATGGCGTCAAATGGGATTAAAGACAAGGTTGCAATAATTTCGATGGGCTGTACTCCTTTCAGAGAGCACTGGGATAAAAGTGCTGATGATCTCCTTATTGATGCGACAACGCAAACTTTGGAATCGGCTAGCCTAACTTCTGATGATATCGATGCTTACTGGGTAGGCACTGCGCAGAGTGGTATGAGCGGGTTGACACTATCCATGCCTATGAAACTTCGAGGAAAACCAGTTACTAGAGTTGAGAATTACTGCGCAACAGGTTCAGAAGCTCTTCGGCAAGCATGCTATGCAGTAGCTAGTGGGGCTTATGATACCGCAATGGCAGTTGGAGTAGAAAAAGTCAAAGACAGCGGCTATCAGGGGTTAAATGCATTCCCAATGCCAAGTGCTGGCACTAACCGAACGTTAACGGCAGCGGCAATGTATAGTCTCGTTCTTCCGGCATATGCAAAGAAATATGGGGTTGACGAAGACGAATTACGTATGGTCGTTGCTAAGATCGCAGAAAAAAATCACTACAATGGCGCTCGAAACGAGCTAGCCCAGTTTCGTCGGGAAGTTTCTGCAGAAGAAATATGCAATATGGCTGCCGTTGCTGGAAATTTGAGTGTTTTTGATTGTGCTGGCGTTGCTGATGGAGCTGCGGCAGTAATCGTTGTACCTGCCGAAAAGGCTTACGACTATTCTGATAAGCCTTTATTCGTCAAAGCTCTCTCATTTGTTGCAGGAAATGGATCAGGTTTAATTGACCCAGAATATGACTACACAACCTTTCCTGAGTGCGAAGCGGCTGCAAAAGATGCGTATCAACAGGCGGGAGTTGAAAATCCACAGGAATGCATTGCCATGGCTGAAGTCCATGATTGTTTCACTCCTACGGAATTAATATTAATGGAGGATCTCGGATTTTCTGAGCGTGGTGAAGGGTGGAATGATGTATTATCAGAAAAGTTTTCATTAACAGGAGAGCTTCCCATAAATACCGATGGCGGTTTAAAGAGTTTCGGTCACCCTGTAGGAGCATCAGGCATCCGGATGCATTATGAGTGCTGGCTGCAGCTACGTGGAGAGGCACCTGAAAACCGAAAGATACCAAACACTGATAGAAATCTAGGGTTAGTGCATAACTTAGGCGGTTATCCAGGTGAGATGGTTAGCTTCGTGTCAATACTCGGTACTGAGGTCGGGTAGCCTATCTCACACAGATTCATTACTTTTATCTTGGCCCAGTAGTATTGCACCCAAAGCTATTATTACGACACAGGTGGATAAGATCTGAAGAGCATTTAAAGACTCTTCCAAAAAAATCCATGCTAAAAGCGATGATACAACTGGAACGAATAATGTGAGGATTGATCCGACCCATAATGGGATTCGTACAAGGGACCAATTCATTAACGAGTGTCCGATCAAGCCGGCAACGGTTGCCAAAATGAACAGCCATACAATATCTCTACCAGAAGGTACGGTTAGAGCAACGGAGAAAATTAGGGCAATAAGAAAATTTAGAATTCCAGTTATCACACCTGTTGCTGCTGTGAATTCAAGTGGTGTAACACGGTCCTGAGTCCGTTTCGAAATTATGAAATAAGCAGTCCAAGTAAATAATGCTGCACATGCCAGCAAATCGCCTGAAGCATCCCATTCGGTAGTTCCAGATGAACCAGCCACGACCCCAAAGGTAGCGACAAGAGCTATTACTCCAATAAAGATATCCCGACGCGATACTTTCTCTTTAAAGACCTTATAGCTATAGACAGATATCAATACAGGTTGCAGCGAGCCAATAATAGTTGCGTTAACAACAGTCGTTCTTTTAAGCGATTCAAAGAAAAACGCAACATTCAGTCCTAGAGCAATTCCGCCCCAAAATGAAATCTTCATAGATTCAAACGTCAGGGGAGTGCCTCTCGCCTTTAAGAAAACGATCATGACTATTGAGTAAAAAGTGAATCTATAAATTGCGATTTCAGTGGAGCTCACAGTTATATATTTAACAATTACTCCAGATGACCCCCATGCAGTCACAGCGAAGGCAGCGCCAATCAGTGCAAGTCGCGAATAACTGCTAGCTTTTTGAGAGGGTTTATCATTCATGAGGGTTAGTAATGTTTAACACAAAATTCCACCCTAACAATCACTGATCCACGGCTAAAAGTCTTAGACTTGACCAAAGGAGTCACCGCGGATTACGAGCACAGAAAGCCCAGACAAAAAATGGCAACTATCGAATCACAAACACCATGGCATTTACGCGGTAACTGGGCGCCAGTCCAAACCGAATTAACTGCTGACAATCTATTCGTTGAAGGTTCAATTCCTCCTCAACTAGAAGGTGTTTATATCCGCACCGGGCCTAATCCAAAATCAGGCTACTCACCTCACTGGTTCATGGGGGATGGAATGGTTCACGGCGTCCGTCTTTCTCAAGGGAAAGCTGAATGGTACCGGAATAGATTTGTGCAAACCCCTAACATAACAAAAACCGGTATCGGTTCTACCCCCGATCTGGGAGATCTATCAAATGGAAGCGGCAATACCCACGTCGTTACGCATGCTGGAAAGATACTGTGCCTTGAAGAAGGACATTGGCCCTGGAAGATAGATGGAGAGCTAAATACTATCGGTTTTGAAAACTACGGTGGGTCGCTAACAACCTCAATGACTGCACACCCAAAAATTTGCCCTGAAACAGGAGAACTGCTTGCCTTTAGCTACTTCAATTTTGAACCGCCGTATTTGACTTACCTAAGAATCAGTCCGGATGGTGAGCTATTGCAATCGGAAGGAATTGACATCCCCAATATGGTAATGATGCACGACTTTAATGTGACAAGAAACCATGTCATCTTTATGGACCTTCCGCTCGTCTTAGATTTGTCGCTTTTAGAGACAGGAGTCCCATTCGGGTTCAATCCGTCAGCAGGGGCACGTCTTGGAGTCATGCCAAGGGAAGGAAGCAATACAGATATTCGATGGTTTGAAATTGACCCCTGCTATGTCTTCCACCCGGTAAATGCATATGAAAATGGTAACAAGATCATCATATATGTCTCTCGACAGCCTGAGGCTTTCAGCTCCAGCTCTGACGATTATGCTGAAGTTGGAAGATTATGGCGCTGGGTAATTGACCTCGAATCAGGAACGGTCACGGAAGAACAAGTTGATGACCGACCCGGTGATTTCGGTAGAGTAGCAGATTCGGTTATCGGACTTAATGCCAACTACGGGTATCTCATGGCAATGGCTGGCGAAGGAAACAGTGAAGAACCCGTTTATGGTTCAGCGCTATGGAAATACGATCTCCAATCAGGTAAGTGTTGGGAGCACCAACTTGGTCAGGGTGTAAGAGGTGGAGAGCCTGTCTTTGCTGCTGACCCTGAATCCAATGGTGAGGATGAAGGATGGATAATCACAATCGTTCACAGCGAGACATCAGGCTCATCAAAGATGATTATTGTTGACGCTCAAGACTTTGAGTCAGAAGCTATAGCCACGATTCACTTACCGCAACGAGTTCCATATGGTGCACATGGAAGTTGGATCCCTGATACGAGTTTGTCGTAACTACTCTCGCTAATCTTTTATCTTCCAAAAGGCTTGTTTGACTCCGAAAAAGACAAAGTAGGGGCCTTCGCGCTATACATATAAGAAGCGAGAGGTTTGTATGATTGACTTATCAGGAAAGACAGCTTTAATTACCGGAGCAGCGTCAGGTATTGGATATGGTATGGCAAAGAGGCTCGCTGAATGTGGAGCCAACGTTGCGCTTTGTGATATCCAAACCGACATACATGATATTGCGAACGAAATAGCAAGCGCCACAAATAGTGAGGTGAAAGCGGCTGTTGTCGACGTTAGAGAAGCATCCCAAGTTTTCACATTTGCCAACGAAGTGGTTGATGAATTTACTGGTATAGATATTGTTGTAGCGAATGCTGGAGTGTGGACTTCTACAGATCCCTTAGAGGACACGATGGAAAAGGCTGTTTCTGACTGGGATCTTCTCGTCGATACAAATCTTAAAGGTGTCTTTCTTACAGGCAGGGCAGTAATCCCTCATTTGGTGAAAGGCGACGAAGGATTCATCCTTAACATTGCAACTGATCATATTTGTCCCCCTCCAGGTTTTGCAACAGGAGGCGGTACACGAATGGATATTTATGATGCATCGAAATGGGGAATAAACGGCTTAACACAAAGCTGGGCGAAGCGTCTCAGTGCAGATAATGTGCGCGTTAATGCCTTCTGCATGGATGCAACTGATTCAGCGATGATCAGATACGCGTCACAGAAATTTAATCGCGACATGTCGGAAGACATAGTTGACACATGGATGAAACCTCACCAGCTCGCAGACCTGATGCTAGAGCTTTATGAAGAGGGCCCTGATGGGCGTACCGGCGAGAATATTGGTATTTGGTTAAACCACCCGATAGAGCTCCCTCCACGACAGGGAATTCTGCCGTCTCGTCATCCATAGGGTAATTATGAGAGTAGGAGTTTCACTATCGTCAACATCTTTTGAAAAGGATCCTCGTATAGGCGCTAATGCCTTGATTGAGAGGGCGCGAGTAGCGAATCAAGTAAAGTTAGATCTTCTTTCCCTTGGGGATCATCATTTGACACCTGTGAACTATTTCCAAAACGTTCCCATGCTTGGCCGTTTGATGGCTGAGTGGAATTCGGGTCCTATAGGGTGCCTTTTTCTGTTGCCACTTTGGAATCCTGTGCTGGTCGCCGAACAAGTGGGAACTCTGGCTGCTTTAACACAGTCAACGTTTGTTATTCAAACAGGTGTTGGGGATGGGCAGGATACGTTTGAAGCTATGGGCGCAGACCTCAAGACTAGGGGAAGATTACTTGAGGAATGCATAACTGAGATTAAAACTATTTTTGGATGTCGGGGAGTAACAGGAAACCCAGATCTGCAGGTCAATCCGATACCGAAGCAGAAAGTTGAATGGTGGATTGGAGCTAGTACGAGCATTAACGGGATCCAACGAGCGGCAATAATGGGGGATGCGTGGTACGCCGCACCATTCCTGAACCCTGCCAAGGCAGAAGAATTGCTCGCCCATTATCTACAAGCCTGTTATGAACACGGGAAGGAGCCACGGCCAGTTATTCGTAAAGATGTCATTATTCTTGAAGATGGAGAGAAAGCCTCGGAAATGGGATCTCAGATCATTCAGCGCGGTTACCGTGGAATGAAAAGCGATGCAGTCATAGTCGGTAATCCAATACAAGCCGCTGAGCAACTACGCCCTTTTAAAGATATGGGCTTCACAGATGTCACATGTAGATGCATGAGCATTCCTCACGAAGAGACGCTTGAATCAATATCACTGTTAGCCCAAGTAAGAGAATTGTTAAATAACTAGTTTTTAGGCCAGACTTTTGGGCAATATTCGTGTGTGAGGATATCTCCATCGGTAATTGTTTCGTGGTGCGGTTTCAATGGGGCACCTCGCCGTAGATGGTATCTGGCATCATCTCCGCAATACCGAATAGAGATAGCCCGTCGAGACTGATCTGCTGACCGATTTGCTGATGCTCCATGTAGGGTGCGGGCATGGTGAATGCTGATATCACCCACTGACAGAGTAGGCGCGACAACATCTTCAGGAGCAACTGACGGGACCCGCTTCCCCTCAGTGTTTGGAAGAGGATCATCTGAAACAAACCAGTTTGGCCTATACGGAGTTCTATCGTTATGTGACCCTTTCACGAACCGAATCGCACCTGTGTCTGGAGAAGCAAAATCAAGCGGAACCCAAACCGTGCAGACCTGCTCTCCACTCACATGAAAGTAGGACAGATCCTTATGAAATGCTGTTTCTTCAGCAGTATTTGGTTCCTTGAGCAAAACAGAGTCCTCATATAACCACAGGGACTCGCTTCGAAGGACCTGTGCAACAACCCCAGTAATAATTGAGTTATTAGCAAAGTTTTTAAAATCACTATCATCAACCCAGTGATCAGTTCCCGCAATGAAACGTCCAACTTTCTTGTCTGCAGAAATATCTTTATCGATAATGGTAGTTTCAGGAGTAACAAGGGATCCTAGCTGTGAGAGGTCAGTACCATCTTTCTCTAACACTCGATTGATCGCATCCTCCATAGTTAACACATAGTCAGGGGTAATAACATTTCTCAGAACAACGAAACCATCACTCCAAAATTTTTCAATATCAGCTTCTTCTACAAACCCAGCAGTACTACTCATGCGATATCAAACAACGGGTCATCTGCTGAGTAAATAGTGCGGAAAGTCAGATTAATGCGAGGTTGAGTCTTTTCGCGGAGGCTTTCAGCGGTCTTCGGTAGTCGATGTTCCCAATGCTGCTGAGTTTCATTCGACATGATTATTCCAATGACTCATCTATTTAACAATCTTTCTTTCTCGTAGCCCTCCTACTTCCTTTGTCGACAGTCCTAGAATTTCCTCAAGGATTTCATTAGTGTTCTCTCCCAGAGCAGGTGCCTTTATTGGTGAAGAAGGGCTTAGGTTCTGGAATTGGAGGGGTGATCCGGGAGTTAGATAGCTGCCTATCTCAGGCTGTTCTACTTCTGCGAACAAAGGATTTTCTAAAGATACACGATTATCTAGATTAACCAATTCTTTAAATGTTTGATAAGGGCCCCAGCACACGCCTAGCTGATCCCAAATTCTTCGGATTTCCTCAAAATTGCGATTTTTGCACCATGTTTCAATATGTGGGTGTATCTGACCCCTGGCTATGAATCTATCACCTTCATTATTAGCCAAATCAAGACCTTCACTTTGAGATAAGGCATGCATTTCTTCCGTCATGTCGCATGATTTACAAAGCGCTCTCCATTGTTTCTTTGTGATCGCAACTGCGATTACTCTGCGCCCATCCGCAGTCTCGTAGTCTTTCCCTAGAGCACCATATAGTTCATTTCCGATGGGTTCACGCTCAGAGTTTAGAATCTGAGCCTCTGCGATATGCCCAAGGGCAGCAACAGCCGAGAGTGCCACGTCACTAAGGGCCAATTTAATGAGCTGTCCTTCGCTTGTCCGATCTCTATGTCGACCAGCAGCGAGCAAACCCATTGCTGCAGTTTGTCCGCACACGATATCCCACGCTGGTAGTACATGATTGATAACGCCGCCATAGCCTTCTGGCCCGGTTACGGAGGGGTACCCCATAGCGGCATTAACTGTGTAATCAAGCGCTGTCGTCCCATCATAATTACCGACGATATTAAGCATAATAAGGTCTTCTCGCTCCCTTTTGAGCTTCTCAAAAGATAGCCATCCTTTTGCCGGAAAGTTTGTCAAGAAGTATCCAGCATCCTCACCTGGTGCCGTGATTATAGTTTTGAGTAACTCTTGCCCCTCTTCAGATCGGAAATCTACTTGTATTGACTTTTTTCCTTTGTTTAATCCCGCCCAATACAAGGAATACCCATCATCAGTAAGTGGCCACCGTTTATAGTCAAGACCTCCACCTATGGGATCAAATCGAATGACTTCGGCCCCTAGCTGGGCTAGGGTCATTCCACCAGAGGGCGCAGCAACAAATGCAGACCCTTCAATGACTCGCATGCCGCTTAGCGGACCACTCATTCTTTCCCCTCTGTTCCAATTTCTAAAGATCTTTGTATAAAGCTTAACTGTATTCGTAAAAGGTTCTCGGCAACAGTTTCTTGTGGGGTCATATGCGTGACCCCAGTGAGTGGAAGAACCTCATGAGGCTTACCTGCCTCAAGTAAGGCCTGAGATAATTGAAAGGTGTGAGCAGCCACAACATTGTCATCGGCTAACCCATGAATCAAAAGTAGAGGTCGCTCAAGTTTGTTTGCTTCGTTGCACAAGTTTGTTTTAGCGTAATTCTCTGGTTTCGTTTTAGGATGGCCAAGGTATCGTTCGGTATAGTGCGTGTCATAGAGCGACCAGTCAGTGACAGGGGCTCCTGCAACGGCAGCGTGGAACACATCAGGTCTTCTAATCACAGCCAAAGCGGCTAAGTATCCACCGAAAGACCAGCCGCGAATCGCAACCCTATCTAAGTCAATGAAATCATAGTTTGCCGAAATGCTATTGAGCGCATCAATTTGGTCTGTAAGAGCGTGGGTGGCGAGATCTCCATAAACTTCTCGTTCAAAACTAGGTGAACGTCCCGGTGTTCCTCGTCCATCAGTTATGACTACAGCAAATCCCTGATCAGCGAACCATTGCGAAACTCCGAAAAGGCCACGCGCATTTCGAACGCGTTGAGCGTGGGGACCCCCATACGGGTCAAGCAAAACAGGGAGAGTAGTCTCACCATCATGATCTGTCGGAAGAAGTACGGCGGTTTCAAGGTCAAGCTTTCCAGTTTTATGGAAAAAACTATTGAGTGTGATGTTAGGGGTCTCTGAATGATCCGGAACCTCATTAATGAGTTCCTTATCTTTATAGAAACCTGTTTTCACTCCATCAAAGTCCATACTTCGGTGCTGAATGATCATTAATGAATCATTGGCATTAGCTTCGTGGATTCCCGCCGTTTCGGTAATCAAGGTAGTTTCGCCGGACACAGTCACGCAACATATCTGTTGATCTAATGGGGTCGGGTTACATGTGGCTAGCAGACCTTCTTCGTTGCAATGAATCAGGGATCGTATTTGAATCCCCTCAGGGGAGCAAGCTTTGCCATCAATCACTACTCTTCTTGTCTCGCTGTGATCCTCAATTGTGATAATGCGTTCCCCAACTACTTTCGGGGCACCAGGAATTATTTCAACCCAGCACTCATTATTCCATCGATATACTTCTTCAATAAAGCCACTATTGGTATCGATGCGGAGTACGCCTGCTGTTTTTTGATCACGTGTTTGAACAGTTGCAAAAATAGCATCTGGGTCAGTCCACTGAATATTAACGAGATATTCCCATGTATTGCTCTCATTCCAGTCAATAGGAACCGACTCTCCATCTAATGAATATATTTCAAGTCCCACATTGGAGTTCTTCGTTCCGGCTTTAGGGTATTTGATCACTACAGGCGCATCGCTAGGATCTGATGATTTGAGGATATGCCATGAAAGAACATCTGATTCGTCAACGCACGTAACTAGTAGTTTGTCGTTATTCGGAGACCACCAATATCCCCTTCGTCTGCCCATCTCTTCCGCAGCGATAAACTCAGCAACACCAAATGACTTTTCACCTGTTCTAGTCCGAGTAACAGCTTGATCGTTTCCTTTGTCGTCAACATATCTCAATTGGCCCTCTGAAACATAGGCAATCAGGTTTCCGTTAGGGCTTATTTGCGGGTCAAAAATATCTCTGCCCAAATTGAAATTAGATACCTCTGAGGACTCAACCCCGACTTTAAACAACGACTGGTTAGATGCAAACGCTATGTTCGGTGAATGACTGTTCGCGCTGTACGATACGATTCCGGCCCCTATTTCTCTAACCCGCTCACGACGAGCTTGTTCTTCACGGGAAATAGTCTCACCACTATCGCTTTCGATTAAAGTTTCTAGATCAGCAATTATTTTTGTTTGGCCTGAAGAAGCACTCCAAGCCCACAGTTTGTTCAATGGGTCTTCGCTCGAATTTGATTGCAAGAACGTGACCCAATCTCCACCAGCAGACAAGGAAAAGGACCGTGGCGCGCCAATAGTAAATCTTCGTGTTCTAGCGTTTTGTCGTGGGAATGATTCCATCAATATTTTTTTCCTTATCTTCTTCTACGATATTCGCTACAAACAGGATCTTCACCATAGAATCCGAGTAATGACTAGAGATCAAAATATGGAAGAGCAATACCGCCTCAAGACTCAGCAATGGCTTAAAGATAATATTGATCCTCTCAAGGAACGACAACCCTTTTCGACTCTTCATTGGATGCCCAGTAAAGAAACCGAAAAGAATCATCACAACGCATGCCAGCAACTGCAAATGAAACTGTACGAAGCAGGTTTTGCAGGAACTACCGTCCCCGCCGAATATGGCGGCCATGGTGGTGAGGCATGGATGCAGAAAATCTTCCGTGAAGAATCAACTGGATATCAAGTGCATACTGGCTTCTATCATTCGATAATCGCGATGGCTCTTCCTGCTTTACTTAAATACGGAACAGAGGATCAAAAGCAAGAACACATCAAGACACTTATAAGTGGTGAAGTTAGTTGGTGTCAACTATTCAGTGAACCTGGTGCTGGTAGTGACTTAGCTGGGCTAGGAGCCAAAGCTGAACTTGATGGCGATGAATTTGTGATACACGGACAAAAGGTGTGGAACTCTGCTGCGATGTACGCCGATATGGGAATCCTTCTTGTAAGGACAAACCCAAATGCACATAAACATGAAGGCATATCTTTTCTGCTATTTGATATGAACCAACCGGGCGTTGAAGTCCGACCGCTGATACAAGCACATGGCGCAGGGCACTTTGCTGAAGTCTTTTTAGACGGCGCACGGTGCCACATAGAGAATGTGCTCGGAGAAATAGATAAAGGGTGGGGGCCAGCTCGGGTAGTAATGAGCAACGAGTCAGCCATGATCGGAGGAGCGGCAGGAGATAACCCAAGTCAACTAATTCAGTTGGCACAAAGCCTAGGAAGGCGACATGAGCCTGTTTTGCGACAAAAATTAGCCAACGTCTATTCCAGAAACAAGCTTCTCAAACTCATGAGTGACAGAATCTCTGTAGCTGTCCGTAACGGGAAGATGCCACCTTTTCATCCTTCAATTGTTAAACTTTTCGTTGCTCAGAATAGAAGGCTTGAAGGTGATCTTGCCCAAGAAATTCTAGGCGCAGCTGGTGTAGTAACTTCACACACCGCAAGCGAGTGGGCAATGGAAATCCTGCACTCACGATATCCAATTTCTATTGGTGGGGGGACAGATGAGGTTCACCACAATAATTTAGGGGAACAGGCACTAGGACTTCCAAGAGATATACGCGTTGATAGAGGGATCCCATGGAAAGACATTCCAAAGGGGTAGTCAAAAACCTCTGTTATGCGCACATATTCTTCACTGAACTGCCCAAAAGGACAGAATATGAAAACGACTATGGTGTTCTTTCTGTTGATGTTGTAAGTAATCAGTCCCCACTCGAGAACTTGCGAGGAATTTCAAACTACGAACCTCGGTTTGCTGGTGTTGTATGGTCCCTGACACCAGATATACAAGCTGACATTGGCCTATCCGTAACTAAAATACATCACTGGGACAATAGGCCACCGGGTTCTAACCCGACGTACGGAGGGATAAAGCAAATTTCCTTCGTGTCTAAAAGACATAATTTAGGTACTGATACATTTCATGCACGGTATCGGGCGCATGCATCTATAGCTCGGGAGCATCACGGGATGCAGGCCTATGCGCAAAATTTGGATATTGACATTATCTATGGAAGCCCTCCCGATGGTTTTGAGATCAATGCAATTAGTGAATTGTGGTTTGCGACTAGAGAAGACTGGAATGAACGATTCTATTTGGACGCTTCAAGTCCTGAAGTGGTAAGAAGAGATACTGAAACATTCATTGACTTCGGGAAGACACAATCGGCAATAGTGACTGAGATAACGCACAGAGAGTAAGTATGAGCGAACCAAAACAAATTGAAATAGATATCAACCCTAAAGTACTTGAAGAGATGCTCTTGAGATTAGAAAACACAAAGTGGCCCCCGATAGTAGGAGAAGACAGCTGGGACTACGGTGTACCGAAGCAGTGGATGCTGGACATGATCAACTATTGGACCACCGAGTGGAAGTGGGACAATGTAGCAACCCAAATAAATGAATGGGACCACTTTTCTGTCACCATAGATCAGGTACCCATTCATTACCTCCACGCACCCGGTAAAGGGCCCAACCCAGAGCCATTAATCTTAACTCATGGGTGGCCATGGACATTTTGGGATTTTAAAGATGTCATCGGCCCACTAAGCGATCCTGAGAAGTATGGGGGTGACCCTAAGGACAGTTTTGACGTTTACGTCCCTTCACTCCCAGGATTTATCTTTTCTTCGCCCTTGTCGAAAGCAGGCGTTGACGTCCAAGAGGTAGCAAAACTTTGGAATACTTTGATGACCGAAGTACTCGGTTATGAGCGATTCTGTGCCCATGGTGGAGATTGGGGAGCTTTGGTGACAGCACATTTGGCCCATGAATATGCTCAGTCATTAATTGGAGCGCATATGAGCTTAAGCGTTATTCCAGGCGTAGATAGAAGAAGCTTGCCACAAGATGCATGGAGTAATGATGAGAACTGGAAGATAGAGCGAAGCCAACAGGCGGAGAATACTATTCGATCGCATCTAACTACTCATCTTTTAGATCCCCAGACCCTCGCATACGGGCTGACTGACTCTCCTGTAGCAACAGCTGCGTGGATTTGGGAGCGACGAAGAAACTGGAGTGACAATACTGGTGATGTGGAACAATCGTTTACTAGAGAACATTTATGCACTACGGCTTCACTTTATTGGTGTACGAGGTCGATAGGCTCATCTTTGCGCATCTATCACGAACATTTCAAGAAACCTTGGCCACTTGTCCACGAACGGATTCCGCGCCTTGAAGCACCTACGGGTGTGGCGGTTTTTCCGAAAGACGTTGTGCACCTCCCACATTCAATCCTGAAGAAATACACAAATCTTCATCAGTACACCGTGATGCCGGAAGGTGGTCACTTTGCGGCGGCTGAAAAACCAGAACTTGTAACTGAGGATATTCAAAAGTTCTTCAGGAGTCTGCGTTAAAGTTCCAAGAGTTTCGTTTTCGAGGCCTCAAGAAGTGCGTCAATGCGCGTATTGAAACCTGTCAGCTCGTCTCCGATATCTTTATTGCCCATAGCTCCTGCGGTGAATCTGACTCTAACTCCTTCTGTAATCGCTGCTAAACGCCAAAATTGGAATGCAACGTAGAACGGCAAGTTTGAAAGATCTCTACCAGAAACTGCTCTGTATCTTTCTGCAACCATCTGGGGACTGATATACCCTTCTGCAAGTGTTGGAGCATCGCTCATGATGAGGGAGTCTGATGAGTCTCTCTCGCCCCACCACATAAGCATCCCGCCTAAATCCGCAAGAACATCTCCCAATGTGCATAATTCCCAGTCCAATACCGCAGCAACATTGTTGTCGGAACCAATCATGCAGTTATCAAGCCGGTAGTCTCCGTGCGTTATCCCATAACCTTCCTGATCTGGTACGTAGGTTTCAAGTTTCTTATGGAGCTCGTAGAAGAGCGGCATTTCTCTATCAGACCCCTCATCTACCTGTCGCTTCCATCTTCGTAACTGACGACCCACATAATCCTGACGCTTTCCTAAATCACCAAGTCCTACGCTTTCAGGGTCAACTTTATGAAGAGTAGCTAGAGTCTCAACTAGTGAAATACTCTGTGCCTTCCGTTCAGTTGGCGAGAAACTCTGAGCATCAATAAGGTCTTTGATGATACTACCTTCGACGAAATCCATGATGAAAAAAGGAGCTCCCGTAACATCCTCATTTTGGCACATGCCCACAATCCCAGGTACGGGCACATCGCTAGGCCCTAATGCCGCAATAATTTTATGTTCACGACCCATATCATGGGCAGAAGCAAGAATGTGCCCCGTAGGAGGTCGCCGAAGGATCCACTCTCTACCTGCTTGATCCCCTAATTTATAAGTAAGGTTAGAGCGCCCATGGGTGACTACAGCGAAACTGACTTCGCCATCAACCTCACATCGTTCTTTTAACCATAGGGTTACATTCGCTTTGTTGATTCCTGGAAGGTCGTCAATGGTCATTCTTGAAGCGTAGAGCTTAATCTCAGTAATGTTAAATTCCTGCTAAGAAGTAACTTTTTGTTACCGATTCTTCTCTAAGTATGTTTATGAATTCTGAATCTTCTAAAATGCCAGATTGGAGCGTATGTTATGAACTCTTTTATTTACTATTTACTTCTTGGTGTATCTGCATATCTTTTGGGGTCAATTCCAGTTGCGTACATCATCGGCAGAGCCGTTAAAAGTCTTGACGTTAGAAGTGTAGGAGAGGGAAACGTCGGAGCGAGGAATGTTTTTCACACTGTAGGTCATCGCTGGGGTTCGCTGGTGTTTCTCCTTGACTTCAGCAAAGGAGCTGTAATCGCGGCCCTTGTATCAAACCAAAATTCAGCAAGAGTGGCTTTCGCAGGCTTTTTCCTGCTCCTAGGTCACGGATTTCCTGTATGGCTGAAATTCATAGGTGGGAAGGGGCTCTCTTCGGTAGGAGGGTTTACAGCAGCTCTACTTCCTTATTCCGCTTTGATTGCGGTAGCTGTTTCAGGACTAGTTTGGTTTAAAACCCGAAAATTTATGCCAACGACAGTCACCGTTGTCTTTTTATCAATAGCTTTTGCTCCGCTATTTGGATATCAGCTTCAGCGAATACTTATCCCAGTCGGATTATTTCTTCTCGTAGGTCTCAAACGAAAAGTTGATGAACCTAGGACTAGGAAGATTGAAGGAAGTAGCGATTGGCGTAAACTATCTGGTGATAGCAACTAGTTGATGCTTGTGGAGTAGTAATTGTATGATTTGGGAATTTATCTTTGGCAGATTTCTCACCATGCTACTGGTATGTCAATTAGGTCTGATTCTATGGAATCTTCGTGTCGTCATTCGGCCGAAGGCTGGGCTTCCCAAGTCAAACGCAAGAGTCAGTCTTCTAATACCTGCAAGAAATGAAGAAGGGTTTATCGGTGGTTGCCTTCGATCTCTTATCAATCAGGACCACGACAATATGGAGATAATTGTTCTTGATGATCATTCAACTGACAGAACCCGTGCAATTATTGAATCGCATGGGGCCAAAGTTAAGCTCGTTTCCGGTAAACCTATACCTGCAGGATGGACTGGAAAGAATTGGGCCTGTCACCAACTCTCAATGCAAGCAACAGGCGATGTCCTTTTCTTTATTGATGCTGACGCGATTTTAGAACCAGCAGCTATTTCCTCGGTACTCCACGTTATGAGAACAGAGAATGTGGATATGGTAGCTTCGCTGCTTCGGAATCAAGGAACGTCATTTTCAAGTAGTATTCTTCTGCCAATCGTTAATCACGCTATTCTCGCATTATTTCCTGCGTCTTTAATTCATCGGAGCTCTAACCCTGATATTGCTTTAGCTTTTGGTCCTTTTATTGGGGTAAGTCGGACTGCATACAACGAGTCAGGCGGCCATGCTGCTCACCCCGGTCATATCGTTGATGATGTTCAGCTTGCGCGCTCCGTGAAAGCTGCGGGATACCATCAAAGACTAATTAATGGTACTGACCTAGCGACTACTACCTGGTATTCAGGTTTCAGGGATATTTGGAAAGGCTTTTCCAAAAATGCCTATGGAGCGTTGAGCTATCGAACTTCGTTATCGCTTTTGGTTACATTTATGGTAGCTCCACTTTTGGCCCTCCCATTTTTAAGGCTTCTTGCAGGTTTTTTTGGCGCACCAGTCCCTATGGAGGTTCTTTGGCAAGTAGTACTCTTGATCTTAGGTAGGTTCATTACGTCATCAGTTGGAAGGGACCCATTATGGGGTGTCATTTTTCATCCCTTTGCAATGCTGTTTTGGGGAACGACGTTATTTTGGTCAATGATGATCGCTATGACCGGACAGAGTATTGAATGGAAAAATAGAAATTACACCACTAAACCTAGGCCGAGAAAAGATCTTACGGAAGAGGGATAACAGGTGCGTTAGTTCTACATTGTTCTAACTAAGTGACAGTAGTTAGTGTTTTCTGGGAACTAATGTGTTTTAGGTGATGCGCCCAATTTTTCCGCCGCCTCCCTTATTAGATGAGGGATGGTACCCTGACCCTACTGGACGTTATGAGGCTCGTTATTGGGATGGACAAAAGTGGACGAAACACGTCTCTCATTACGGAGCAGTCGGCACGGATCCTGTTCTAAGGGCACGATTTGACCGATTGTGGGTCAGGTTAATGATCCGATTTATAACTTGGGGAGGAATTCTCTTAGCACTTTACTTTTTGATTAAAGGATTTTGGCCATCTGGCTTCCTGAGCGAGTCGAGTCTTATGGCTATAGTTAATGCTTTACACGATGAGGGCAGATCAACTGATGCCGTTTCCTTATCTCAGATAGGTATTACTATAAAAGCGGTCATAGGATTATGAAAATAAGTATCAAATATGTAGGAATCTTTCTATTTGGCGCTTTAGCTTCTTTTTTAGGTCTCGTCGTATGGGGAGATACTGAAGGTTCAGAGCTAACTCTGCTAGATTCCACAAATGCAGGTGATCTCGGGGAAAGCCCAACGCCGATACCTCTCTCACCCGTAGACGATGATGAATTATCACAAAATACTCCTATCACTGCATATGCAGAGTACTCGAGGGATGTTATTTCTTTAAGTGGCAGTGTGAACGCTCAGGCACTTGCTGATGCTTTGATCGTGGCCTCAAATCAACTTATGCCTGGCGGTTCAGTGAGTGCAGAATTTGAAATTTTAACTGGCGTAGATTTAGCGATTATCAACTTAGAAATCACAGGTGAAATTATTGATGAAGCGGACCGCTCCCGAGTATTGACGAAATTTGAAGCTCTTGGAGTGAAGGTAATTGACAATTTAGTCATTGAAGGCTCACAGCGGACGGTTTTTGAGGTGATTAGGGATTTGCCTGAACTTAGTCAAGTTTCTGATTTCTTCTCTGCTGCCGGCATTGAAGAGCAAATAGGAGACGAAGTAGCATCAGTGACAGTATTTGCGCCTACTAATGATGCGATGCAGGCCCTAGATATTTCAGCACTCCAAGAATTTGCTCAATTAGTGCAGCTGAGCGATATCCTTCAATTCCACATTGTTCCAGGTGAATTCTACCTATCCCAGTTTGCTGGGGGAGTGGATCTGACGACGCTTAAAGGCGAATCGTTAATTGTTCAGACGGTTGATGAATCGACTACGCAAATTCAGGATAGTTTATTGGTCCAAGCGGATATCACTGCGGCGAATGGAGTCATTCATATTATCGACGCTGTATTAATTCCAGGAACAATCAAAACTGAGATTGCTTTAAACCAAATTGTTGGGTCAGACCCTATTTTATTTGCAGTGGGTAGCCCTTTCTTGGCAGAGAGTTCTAAACCAATCCTGAACCGAGTAGCAGAGATTTTAATTGAAAACCCTGAGGGGAACTTAGAGATTGAAGGTCATTCTGATACTGATGGAGCCGAGGATATAAATCTTGATCTTAGCGCTAGTAGAGCTGAAGCTGTCTTGGAGTACTTAATATCTAGAGGAGCGGAACCTAGCCGTCTTTCAGCAATCGGTTATGGAGAAACACGGCTGAAGATCGACCCAGAAGTTACTGCAGCTGACCGAGCTGCAAACAGAAGAATAGAATTTAGAGTTACCTTTGAAAATTAGTTCTTTAGATTGAACACGTAATTCCAGTTCCGCCCAATCCGCAGTACCCATTAGGGTTCTTGCCTAGGTATTGCTGGTGGTAATCTTCAGCAAAGTAAAAGGTTGGAGCCGTTATGATTTCAGTAGTTATTGCTGTGAATCCCTTCTGTTCCAAGGCAGATTGAAACACTGATCGTGATGCTTCAGCTTCACTGAGTTGCTCCTTGGAGAAACAATAAATTCCACTCCTGTATTGTGTCCCGACATCATTTCCTTGTCGCATGCCTTGTGTAGGGTCATGATTCTCCCAAAACACTTTTAGTAGCGATTTGTAACTTAGTGTTTCGGACTCAAACACAACACGAACAACTTCATTGTGGCCAGTCATGCCTGAACAGACTTCTTCATATAAAGGATTAGGGGTAAAACCTCCTGCATAGCCAACTGATGTCGAGATTATTCCCTCTAACGTCCAAAACTTGCGCTCAGCTCCCCAAAAGCATCCCATTCCGAACATCGCATAGGCTAGATTATCGCCGGAAGGATTAGTCTGGGAAGATCCTAATACGTAATGTCTATCCACTATTTTCATGTCGTCGTTCCTGCCAGGCAAAGCCATTTCCTCCTTTGGCATCTGCGGTAAGAACAAATCTCTGTTACTCATACTTCTATCCTTAGTTATCGAGTATGCAAAACTCCGTTATCAAGAACAACTCTATCACCAGCTAAAGTTCGGAACTTAAAGTGATCTTCATCCTCCCAGACACGAATTTCAAGTGTTTCTCCTGGAATGACAGGAGAACTAAAACGTCCGTCCATGCTCTTGAAATTATCAGGGTTACTGCCGCAAGCAAGGTGTACTAGTGCTCGACCGGTAAAGCCGTAGGTGCAAAGCCCGTGCAAAATTGGTTTGGGGAATCCTCCTAGGGCTGCAAAGGCTGGATCTGAGTGAAGGGGATTTCGGTCACCGTTAAGTCTATAGAGAAGGGCTTGGTCAGTTCTTGTTTCATAACTGACAACATGGTCTGCACCACGATCAGGGAATTCTATTTTGTCAACAGGACCACGATCACCACCCCAGCCACCTTCATCTCGGAAAAATAATTTACTTATATTCGTGAAGACAGGTTTGCCATCGTCTGTGTCAACAGCGATATTTTCTAGAATAACTAGAGCGGCCTTTCCTTTATCGTAGATATTAGATATTTTACTCGTAGACAAAACAGTGGCTTGCGTTGGAAGAGGCTTGTGAAGGACAACTCGTTGTTCGCCATGCACCATCTTTGAATAATTAACATCACCTAAGTGAGCGAGTGGGCCGCGCCCGCCTGTTCCACCTAATACAACGCACATTGTAGGAAGGGCTTTTTGAGAAACATCTGTTGTGTTTTCTGTGGTGAATTCTAGCTCAAATCCTGTGGGGTCAGATGCCCCAGCTCCGACACCTAAGCTGTAGAGCAAGCAATCCTTTGAATCCCATGAACTTTCATGAGGTTCAGATTCCTTACCAATAGCATCTAAGTTAATAGCCATTTATAACTCCTTGTATATCCAACAATACTGTACCTCGCCTTTGGCTGACACTTCTAGGGCGATGTCCAGAACGAGGGGATTTCTAAAGAGAGTATTGAATGGTCGAAACTCTTATTTAAAATAAGGTCGGCAAATCCTCTTGAGGGATTTATATGCTCTAGCAAATTGGGGCGATTCACGGAATTCCAAATATGTTCAGCTAATTCTTTGCGTTCTTGATGGGTGAGGTCCTTGAATTGCAGAAAAAAAGAGCTCCTAGCAGATTCGGCCCTATAGCAGTAGTCTAAAAATCTATCCTCATACCATTGCGCTATATCGCTCTCGTCAGCATCAATAAAGATAGAAAAGTCAAGAAATTCGCGAATTGCCAACCCAGTATGGTTGCTCTTATCGGCCGATTCTTGGAGGATATTAACTCCTTCAAGAATTAAGACCTTCGGAGCATCAAATTGTGAAAAACTCTTTTCAATATCATATGTCTCGTGTGAGTAGACCGGAAGGCTAAACGAAGATTTCCCTTCCTTCAGTTCCGTAAGAAACTCTATAATCGCATTGGTATCAAAGCTTTCGGGAAAACCTTTGCGGTGCAAGATGTGATTCTGCTGTAAAAGTTCGTTAGTGAACAGGAAATTATCTGTTGATATAACTTGCGTTTGCAGTTTGGCTGTTGAATTGACAAAGAGTTCTTTCAAAAGATTAGAAATTGTAGATTTCCCGACAGCTACGCTTCCGGTTACTCCAATTATTAAGGGGCTATGATCTGCAGCCTGAGAGAAGCTTCGTTCATCGAAATCATTAATTATCCTTTCTGCAATTGGAGCATAGATCTCAAACACCTCCCTTTCGTTGAGCCCTGTAAATGTCGTATTGCCAATTCCTTGTGCATCCCACTTGCCGATATTTGCAAGCCATAAAGGTCGAGTTAAAAACTTTTTTTCTTTCGCATCTGAGCGTTCTGGCATAGGCTTGCTCTGTCCAATGTGTGGGTTTCAACTAAAATCTATTCATTGTGTTCCAGTAAGACCAACTTAGGCCCACATTTCATTTTTTTGTATTCGAGAGGTGATATCTTCATGAAAGCAGTTAAGGTTTCGGATCAAGTGATAGAGCTTTGTGATGTCCCGGACCCGAAAGGCGAGGGGGTCATTGTATCTGTTAAAGCAGTAGGTATCTGCGGATCAGATCTCCACTTGATTGATGCAAATATGATGGTAGTAACGCCTGGCCATGAGATTTCGGGTATTACTCCTAATGGGAAATTTGTCGCTATTGAGCCAATGTTGTCATGCGGGGAATGCTCATATTGCAATCGGGGATCACAGCCCTACTGTGAGAGCGCTCTTCCAAACACTATGGGGATTGGAATAGATGGTGGAATGGCTGAAAAAGTCATTGTTCCGGAAAGGTTCCTTACCCCATTGCCGAAAAGCGTAAGCATCCAAGATGCTTTTCTGGCTGAACCCTTAGCCGTGGCCGTGAGGTCACTACTTCGAGTTAAAGTAAATTCTGTTAACAGAGTTGTCGTCGTCGGAGGAGGGACGATAGGACTATGTTGTGTAGCGGTAGCAAAGTATTTTGGCGCAGAGGTCGAGCTCGTTGCGAAGCATCGGCATCAGATTGAAGCTGGCTATAGGCTGGGGGCTCAGGCGTATCAACAACAGAAAGCTCCCGTTGTTGTTGAAGCCGCAGGAACTGCTAGCGCTCTAGCAACGGCGGTCGACCTAGCAGAGAAAGGTGGTGTTGTCGCTATTCCTTCAACCTACTGGGACCCTACAGAACTGCCTGGAATGTCAATGGGGATGAAAGAGGTATCGCTAGTTCCCTCTATCACTTACGGAAACACGCAAGGAGAACGGGACTTTGAATTGGCAGTAAAAATTTTAGCTTCTACTCCAGAATTACCAGCAGCAATTATTACTCATAGGTACCCGCTCGATGCAGCATCAGACGCATTTGATACTGCCCGATCACGCAATCTTGGCGCAATAAAAGTTGCTATAGACGTCTAAAAAGCAGAGCTGGAGACTCATCTGTAATAATGATATAGCGATCGTAACTATTCATAAACAAGATCATGACAAAGGGAGAAAACCCGCATAGATTGACAATGTGAGTAGAGGAAAACTGAAGGGCATTCGATGACAGCAATTGAAGTCCAAGCACCCAACACCAGACCTTGGTGGATGGAGAATGCGGGATGTCAAGGAAAGTCGCAACTATTCTTTCCTCCCCCTGGCGAAAGGCCGGCTGCTCGAGAGCGACGTGAAAATCGTGCTCGAAAAGTCTGCTTTGAATGTGAAGTTCTTGCCGACTGTCAGACGTACGCTCGGCAACAAAGAGAACTTGGCTTCTGGGGTGGAGAATCAGAAATAGAGCGCGCTGAAGCTGGATTTGCGCCCACAACCCCCGTTATTGGCTTACGCAGACACCGAACTGTTGCAAGTTAAAGCCCCATAAAATATTCTGTATTAAATGATCAATGGCGTTAGGCTATTGTCTATGCAGCAAATTAATACCCCCGTTCTAACCATGGTTGCCTCCACCGATGGAGTGGAGGTAGCGGCACACGACTACGGTGGGTCAGGGCCACATATTATCTTCTGTCACGCAACAGGATTCCATGGTCGTTATTGGGATCCAATCTGCACTCTTCTTTCTGAGGAATTCCACTGCGTTTCGCTTGACTTCAGGGGCCATGGTGACAGCACCGTACCACCAGACCTTTCAATGGATTGGAATGGAATGGCTCAAGACCTTCTTTCTGTAGTGGGTCATTTCAAACTAGAGCCAACACTTGCTGTAGGACACAGTATGGGGGGAAGCAGTATTTTGCTGGCCGAGCAAATTCAACCTTCAACATTTAAGACCGCATGGCTATTCGAGCCAATAGTCATATCACCTGAGATATTCACCAATAAGACCTCTAAGGGTGGAGGCCTTGCAGCCTCAGCGCGAAAACGAAAGGAAATATTCTCATCTCGTGAAGAAGCCTACGAACGGTATTCATCGCGCCCTCCTTTCTCCGGAGTAGATCCAGACGCTTTGTGGGCCTATGTTAGCTACGGGTTTCGCGAATATGATGATGGTGTCATCTTGAAATGCAGAGGAGAAGTAGAAGCAAAAGTGTTCGAGAGTTCAGTAACAACCATTTATGAGAACTTGGCTTCGGTAAAGACAGACGTAATCGTAGCAGGAGGTGGAGACCAAGAAGGCCCTGCCCAAATTGCTTCGAATGTCGCTGAGGCTCTACCTAATGGACGTTATGAAATCTTTTCCCAGCTAACACATTTCGCCCCAATGGAAAATCCAAAATTGATTGCTGCAAAAATTCGTAATGTATTAATTGAAACTCTTTAGTGAAATGTCAGGTATCGTCAAAGCATGGACGCAAGGAATTGGTTAGGTTTAGAACCCTCACATAACCCTCACCGCTGGCATCTACCTGTTTCAAAGGGAATTTCTACTGGGCATAGAGCAATGTTTGGTGGGAGTGGCCTAGGAGCGGCCATTGCAGCCATGGAAGGAACAAGTGGAAGGCCAGTAGTTTGGGCCACTGCACAATATCTCCTATTCGCAAAAGTTGGGACTGTCGTAGATTTTGACGTTACCCTTGCCGTTCATGGGAAGAAAACAACTCAGGCTCGTGCTGTCGGGCATGTTGGTGGCACAGAGATAATCACAGTAAACGCCGCACTCGGGTCTCGTAAATACCCTGATGAAAAAACATATGGTTTACCCCCTGAACTCCAAAGTCCTGAAACATGTCCTGTAAGAGAACGATTCTCTGATGTCGATGACTCTTTAGATTCAAGAATTGAACAGAGATGGGCTATTCCTCATGGCGCTTCAAAACCTACCGAAATAGAACCCGGAAGAATTGCCGTATGGAGTCGAATGCCGGAGCTTCTTGAGCCATCAGCAGCTACTTTCGCTGTTCTAGGAGACTATGTTCCTATGGGAATCAGTTTCACTGAAGGAGGTAGAGCGGGATCAACAAGCTTAGACAATACCCTACGGGTTATTGATTTATCGCCAAGTGATTGGTATCTCCTCGATATTAGAGTTGACGCAATAACAAATGGATTTGGACACGGAATAATTCATATCTGGTCGCAAGATGGAACACTGTGTGCAATTGGAAGCCAATCCTGCATTGTTAGAAGCAGAGAGCCTGGTTCACACTCTCCTCCTAAACGCTTGGTGGAATCTCCGAAATCAACCCATTAGAAGTTCTATATTGTTTCTCTAAATAGAGAGGGATTACGCTTACCCCTAGGTTGCTTATCTCTTTCATCTTTAATATCGTAATGCAGCGCTAATTCAGCTGTAGTAAGGACTTGCCCATTTCTCTCAAACCGATCCTCGTTTGTCGCAAGGGCAGCGATGACACGACCTGTGTATAACGGTGTTTCAGAATTTTCTTCATCTAATTCAATGTCGCCTTTATCAATACTTTCCAAAATAAATTCAGTAAGGACCTGGCTAGGCCAAAGACCGACCACACACAGACCATCCTCTTTCCCTTCGACAGCAAAATCACGCGTAAGCCGGTCTGTGCCCATCTTAGCGACGCCGTAACTAGCGCTTAGTGCGTAACGTTCGGAGCCGCTAGAAGAGATATTAACAATGAGTTTAAGGGAATTATTGCGCATCATAAGTCGTGTTGCATGCACGCTTGCAACGTATGCCGCTCTTAGGCCAATTCCGACTTGGTCATCCCAGACCTGAATTGGGTGTTCCCAAAATTTACCGCCCCAAACTGGAGGGTTCGGTATTTTAAAAGCGTTATTTACATGGATATCTAGCCGACCATGCTCCTTATCTATTTGGCCATACAGAGCTTCAATCTGTTTATCGTCGGCTAAATCAATCGCAACTGGAATTCCTAAACCTCCAGCTTCGTTAACCATCTCAGCAGTCTTACCTATGGTCAAAGGACCTTCTCCCTTTGATCTTCCTGTTATGTAAACAGTTGCTCCCTTTTCACCGAGGCCTACCGCTATTCCTCTACCGATGCCTCTACTGGACCCTGTGACGACTGCTATTTTCCCTGTTAGTTCACCCATGCTTGCACCATCCTCATTATCAACCAATACTTCTTAAATCAACGATAAACACGAGAGTCTCATTTGGTGCTATCACGCCCCCAACTCCCTGCGATCCGTAGCCCTTTTCTGGAGGAATTATTAATTTTCGACGTCCACCTATCCTCATTCCGCTACATCCCTCATCCCATCCAGATATGACTTGTCCACCTCCGAGAGAAAAGGCGAAAACCTCGTTTCGTGACCATGAGGAGTCAAACTCAATTCCTGTTGACCACGAAATTCCAACATAGTCAACGCTGATGATTTGGCCTGCCTCGCATTCCGCTCCATCTCCAACAATTAAATCCTCCGTAAGAAGGTCAACAGGTGGGCTCCCTTGAAAAGGTATGTCAACATTAGGTTTATCAAATGAGTTCATTACCACTCCTTAGTCTGATACTTCAAGGCTATAGAAAGCCAAAGACGATCATAACTTATTGAATAATTTGCTTAATGGACCTTTTATCCATTCTTTCCATAATAGAGTTTCTACGCTCCCCGAGTTCTTTCCAAGTTAACGAAGGTACGTTCTCGCGGATACCAGCCACTCTCCTGAAAGTAATATCGCTAACATCATCAGCGCTAAGAGAGAAACCTATTTCGGTAGCGACCCTAACCCCATTTCTACTGAAAAAAGTAGACGCCACTTCTAAAAATTCTTGGAGTAAATCCATTTCGGGGTCGAGTTCTTGCATCACCGAGGAGAGGTAAGCGAAGTTCTTTACAAAGAGCATGAGCTCTTTTGGAATGCGTGCTCCTTCAGCGAGCAGACCTTTGATCAAGCTTCTGAACTCATCAATGAACTCTTCCTCAGACAGATCTAGCGGGTCAAAATTGTTTCGTTCTAGCTGAAATTCGTTTATTAATAGACCAATATCAGCATCTGCCGGGAAAGCCCCGAGGTCCTTGATTCCTACAACTTGAGATTCAACATCGCCTGTCATAAGTCCTACTACATATCTCAAAAACGCTTGCCTTCTGAGTCCATCAAGCCGACCAGTAATTCCAAAATCAACGAGACCTATTTTTCCATCTGCGTTGAGAAAAACATTTCCAGCATGAAAGTCTCCATGGAAAATACCGTGAATTACGGCCCCCTCAAGAAGGCCTTCAACCATTTGCCGGAAGACAGTTGAACTTCTATCTTTATCAATACCTTCATCTATAGAATCCCCGAGTGACAGTCCTGAAACTTTAGTCATCACGATTACTCTCTCAGTTACTAATTCAAGATCAGGCTCCGGAATTTCCCAATCTTGCTTTAGGTTAGAAGAAAGAACACGTTTTATTTCGAATAGATTAGCTACCTCTAATTTGAAATCTAATTCCTCGCAGATAGTTTCTGCGAAGAGTTCAACAAGTGCTGGGGGATTGGCAAGAGCCGCAACTGGTATTTTCCCTACTAGCTTTGGGGCGACCCATGCCATTACTTTGAGATCATTTATCACTTTTTTTCGAATTCCAGGTCGTTGTATTTTTATTACTACATCAGAACCATCTGAAAGGGTTGCATCATGCACTTGAGCAATTGATGCAGCAGCGATAGGAGACTCGTTAACTGACATTATCTTTTCTCTCATAATGCCTAAGTCATGGTCAAGCACTTTAGAAACCTCTGACCAGGACTCAGGAGATACTTGGTCTCTACACTTCTTGCACTCTTCGACGAGTGCTTCAGGGAAGACACCTTCTGCAGCAGAGATCAATTGCGCTAGCTTTATATAGGTAGGGCCTTGTAGCTCAGCAGCTCGGCGTAAACGTTCATATAGTTTGGATTGTTTCAATGCTGGGTCGAATTTGGAATCACGAATTTTCCAGATAACAAAAGCTTTTCCGAATCTGTAGGTTGTAACCAACAAGCGAGCTAAAGGGGGGAATTTTGGCTTTCTTATCAAATCTGGAATCGATAGGCGAAGTGATTTTCTCGTTTCATCAGCTTTCCTAATCCATTCAGTGATTTCTTCGGTTTCTTGCTCAATTTGATCAACCGCTTCTGATTTCACAGTTGTAATGTAGTCTGATTGAGTATTAGATGATTTAAGCTCTTGGTCCTCTAGTACCTTTATCTCAAGTTTTGCCGGTCCCCAAATACCCATTGATAATGGTTTCCAAGTGACTGGCGAGACTAATTCATATGCTGGTACCTTCTCAACGAATGCAGCAAGAGCCTCTTGTAATTCTGCCCTAGCTAGAGAAGCACCAAGACAATGATGAGCTCCAGACCCAAAGGCTAAATGAGGACATCCATTTTCTCTAAAGATATCAAATTCAAAACCTTTACTTTCAGCTTCGGATAGACCGCCTGCATGAAGGCCCAGAAGGACCGTTGAGCCTGCAGGGAATAGAATACCGTCAATAATCTGATCGCTAGTAGCTAAACGACCAGTAGTTCGGACAGCACTGATATACCTTAGAGATTCTTCCACAGCTGCCGGAATTAAAGAAGGATCATCCCTTAAGGCCCTATATTGGTCTGGATGATCCGCCAGAACTGCCAAAGTAGCACCTAGTTGGTTGCGAGTCGTATCTGTGCCAGCTAGAAGAATAGCTTCTACCATGGCGCTCAACTCATCGTGCGAAAGGCGGTCTTCATTGTAGTGACTTTGAACCAGTTCAGTTAGTAAGTCGTCCTGCGGTTCTTGAACTCGTTCTTTTATCAGATTCTGGACATATGTATCTAACTCTCTCTGAGCATTTGTAATTTCGCCCAAACGACCAATAACAGATTCAATATCAGCATCTAATGCAGAAAAAATGATGTCGGCCCATTCATCAAACAATCTCCAGTCCTCATCGTTTACGCCAAGGATTCGGCATATGACGGGTACAGGAAAAGGTCTGCAGAATTCAGTTACCAACTCTCCTCCACCATTTTCGTAAATGCCCGCTACCAAACTATCGGCATGGTCTTTCATAAAACTTCTATGCTTACTTGTGTTTCCAGAAGTAAATGAGGAGTTGACTAACCTACGAAGTCTTTTGTGATCATCGCCCTCAACAGATAGAACATTGGGCCTCATCCTGACTGTTGATGGTATTTCAGGGACAATTCGTTGTGCTTGTTCTAGCATGACGTTCAAATCAGAAATGCCGTTCTCGGTCTGTTCTAACGCTGAGAAACTAGAGAGAAGAGATATCCAATCTGGGTTTCTCAAAATAGACTTAATCTGTTTGTATCCAACTACTAGCGGACCAGCCGGTGTCGAAACGACCCAACTTTGTTCAGTCATTGATTCAGTTAGAGATAAAATTTCTCCAAAGTTATTGGCGGAAAATTCAATGTAGGGTATCGCCCCAGGGTCACTAACATTAATAGAGTCAAATGCCAATTCAGGAATTTCTTCGTTGCTTGTCATGTGAAGTATTTGGTCCTTGCGAGCTTCCCAAGATCATTAAGATTAGAGGCTACAATAAGGCAAATATTGAAGACAACGAATCTTTAAAGATTGGCTCTAAGCCCTTGTGAGCGCTTCCTCTAGAATATTTCTTGCGATGCTCGGGCATTCTGCAAGAAGAGTATTGAATTCACTTCGTGACATCGCAAGTATGGTCGCATCGAATGCGGCTCTAACAGTCGCATCCCTTGGCTCGTTAAGAATGACGGCTCTCTCACCAACAACTGCTCCAGGAGCAATTGAGGCGATAAGCTTTCCGTCCTTTTCTATGACCAGTTGCCCATGGACTAATAGAAGCACTTCATTTCCAAATGCTCCTTGGTGCATTAAGATGCTTCCTTTTTTAACATCAATGCGAGTTGTTAGTCTGCAGAGAGTTTCCAATTCTTGCGGGTTCGCTGAGGCCGCAAAGGCAAACTCAGCGTACTGCAAATGGTGATTTGATTTCTTTGCCATTTTCATTCCTTTGGTGGGGGGTTCGGTTTTTGAACCATACGTATTCTGCCTCATTTCACCGCTGATTGCTCATAAAAGGATGGTGTCTTTTGTCACTGTGTAGGGGGTCACAGGTATTCTTTTCAAAAGTTTGAATGAAATGACCCCCAAAGAAATGTACGGAAGTCGATAAATAAACGCCTATTGTAGAGTTATGTCCGGCGATGAAATTAAGTTTTGGGATAGTTCCGATACACCTAGCTATGATGATTGGCTACGTTCAGCTGAATCAGTAGTGGGCGCGGAGAATGTGGAAAGTATTCTCCATACCACGTTGCCTAACGGGATACGGACACAACCAATTTATACCGGTGAAATGGTAGGGGATATTTCGGACCTCCCTACAGTAGGGCTTAACTTACGGTCATCCAACCCAGCTGGGAACGTCAACGGTTGGGACATTCGCCAACGACATTGGGTTACGGATACTGAGAAGACGAATAATGCTATATTAAATGACCTTTCTCGAGGAACGAGAAGCATTGAATTAGTTCTTGAAAACTCTGAATTTGCATCATACGAGGAACTCTTAAGCGGAGTCTTGCTCAACATAGCTGGTATAGGGCTTTCAAGCTCCTCTGGGAGCGTATCTAATGCCTCACATCTCTTTGATTACATGAGAACTGGGTTACCGAACTCAGAGGAGAATATTTGCGACCTTGGAGTTGATCCAGTGGGCGAACTTTTGATTGGGTCATCAGACTTCTCAAGATTTGAGTCTGACTCACAATTTGCCTTGGAGCTTTCAAGCAAAGTTTCGACTGAATTTAGCAATATGACAACATTTCGGATTGATGGCCTAAAATTCGCACAGGTAGGTGCGGACCCGATCACTGAAATAGCTGGAATCCTATCGGCTTTAGTTTCATATTTACGTTTAATGGATGAGGCGGGAATAAAAACAGATGTTGCATTGAGTCAATGCTTGATTGTTATCTCTGTGGGAACGGACCAGTTCTTTGATATTGCGAAACTCCGAGCGCTAAGACTTTTAATCTCTAAAATCGGGCGTGAATGCGGAGTTCAGGATACTCAGCTTCGAACTCAAGCACAGACCCCAGATTTCTTGATTTCTCAGGATGACCCATGGGTGAACCTTTTACGGACAACAGTCAGTTGCTTTGCGGCTGCTACTGGTGGGTCAGATATTATTACTTTACCTACTTTCGATAGTGCTTTCGGTCTACCCGATGAATTTGGCCAGAGACTCGCTAGGAATACACACCTTGTTCTAATGGAGGAATCTAATATTCATCGAGTGATTGACCCTGCAGGGGGTTCTTGGTACGTGGAAACTATAACGAAAGAAATAACAGATAATGCATGGAAGAAATTTCAAGAAATTGAAGCTAACGGAGGCTTTATAGAGCAAGTAGCCTCGGGCCAATTCAAAGAGCAAGCAAAACAATCCCGACAAGATTTCAAGAAGAAAGTACTTTCAAATGAAATGACCTTTATCGGTGTGAATGCCTTTCGCGAGACTGAAGGGACGGACCTAGCTAGAGACCCTTATCCGATTCACTCCAATGATAGATATACCGAAGAACTAGACTTCCGAATTTCAGATATTAAAGGGGACAACGAGGAGAAAAATGCCGATTCCTGATTTCTCATCTATTCCTTTCGCTCACTCTGAAACGCATCAGAGCAGTGATCAAGAAGATTGGGCTAAAACATTCTCTGATTCGCTTAATTCGAATCCCAAAGACTATATCTGGCACTCTCCAGAGGGTATTCCGGTGAATTCCCTGTACACAAATAAGGATATTAAAGATCTTGATTTTGCTGGTACTCTTCCCGGTTTCCCCCCTTATCTCCGAGGTCCGTACCCGACTATGTATGTTAATCAGCCGTGGACGATCCGACAATACGCAGGCTTTTCCACGGCAGCTGAATCCAATGCTTTCTATCGCCGCAATCTTGCAGCAGGGCAAAGAGGCTTATCAGTAGCTTTTGACTTACCAACGCATAGAGGTTACGACTCTGATAACCCTAGAGTGTCGGGCGATGTCGGTATGGCAGGCGTTGCTATTGATTCCATTATTGATATGCGCCAACTATTTGATGGGATTCCATTGGATAAAATGAGCGTCTCAATGACAATGAATGGTGCTGTTCTCCCCGTACTAGCGTTGTATGTGTTAGCAGCGGAAGAACAAGGAGTAGCACCTAAACAATTAGCTGGAACAATTCAGAACGATATCTTGAAAGAATTTATGGTGAGAAATACTTTTATTTATCCACCTAAACCTTCAATGCGGATTATTTCAGACATCATTGCATTCACGTCTCGTGAAATGCCTAAGTTCAATTCCATTTCTATCTCTGGTTATCACATGCAAGAGGCAGGAGCAACGCTTGATTTAGAGATGGCATATACTCTTGCGGATGGGGTTGAATATATACGCTCTGGGCTTGGAGCTGGCCTAGATATAGATGCATTCGCACCTCGTTTAAGTTTTTTCTGGTGTATCGGCATGAACTTCTATATGGAGGTTGCGAAGCTGAGAGCAGCGCGTTTACTTTGGACAAAACTTGTTAACCAATTTAATCCTAAAAATCCCAAATCTTTATCTTTGCGAACACATAGCCAAACTTCAGGGTGGAGTCTGACGGCACAGGACGTATATACGAATATCATTCGTACTTGTATTGAAGCTATGGCGGCTACTCAAGGACATACTCAATCTTTACATACCAACTCCTTTGATGAGGCGCTAGCTCTTCCATCTGAATTCTCTGCCAGAATTGCAAGGAACACACAACTTTTTCTCCAGCATGAATCGGGGACTACCAGAGTCATTGATCCATGGGGAGGATCATATTATGTTGAGCGACTCACCCATGATTTGGCTAATCGCGCTTGGAAACATATCACTGAAATAGAAGAAGCAGGCGGGATGGCTAAAGCAATCGACCTAGGGATTCCTAAACTAAGAATCGAAGAAGCTGCTGCGCGAACACAAGCAAGAATTGACTCCGGAGTCCAGCCTGTAATCGGAGTAAACAAGTTCAGATTAGATAAAGAAGAGGACATCGAAATTCTTCAAGTTGATAACCGCGAAGTAAGACAACAACAAATAGATCAACTTGTACAGTTGCGCGAAGAAAGAAATGAGGAGGAATGCCAGCAAGCACTTGAACGCTTAACAAATGGAGCTGCCCAGAATGGGAACCTACTCGCTTTGTCCATTGATGCTGCCCGAGAGTTTGCTACCGTTGGAGAGATAAGTGATGCATTAGAGAAAGTTTTTGGACGGCATAAGTCGCAAATCCAAATAATTTCTGGAGTTTATAGAGGCGAAGTGGGCGAAAATAACGAACAAGTGAAACTAGTTAGGGCTGAGACTAAGCAATTTTCTAAGATCCATGGTCGAAGACCGAGAATCCTCGTTGCTAAAGTCGGGCAAGACGGGCATGATCGAGGGCAAAAGGTCATTGCAACAGCTTTCGCAGATTTGGGTTTTGACGTAGATATCGGTCCACTATTCCAAACTCCTGAAGAAGCTGCGAAACAAGCAGTGGAAGCAGACGTTCATATTGTCGGGGTTTCATCACTTGCAGCCGGGCATTTAACCCTTGTACCTGAGCTAAAATCTCAACTTTCAGCGTTAGGGCGTGATGATATTTTAATCGTTGTCGGTGGGGTAGTGCCTCCTCAGGATTTTCAGGAGCTTTATGATTCAGGGGCCACAGCAATTTATCCTCCAGGAACTGTTATCTCAGAGGCAGCTTTAGATCTTTTGAAAACGATTGGCTGATGATGGGCGACAATGAGTTAGAACTTCTGGCCGCTGGCGTTATATCTGGCGAAAGAACATGGATAGCAAAAGCAATAACACTTGTAGAAAGCTCTAACTCATCGGATAAACAAATTGCCAATGACCTTTTAGAGAAGTTAGCTTCTCGCTCAGGAGGTTCATTGCGCGTCGGTGTGACGGGTTCTCCAGGCGTAGGAAAGAGTACTTTCATTGACGAGCTCGGAAGTTTATTAACTCCGAGAGGATACAAGGTAGCTGTCCTAGCAGTAGATCCCTCTAGTGCGATATCTGGGGGTTCAATACTAGGCGACAAAACAAGGATGAATCGGCTATCAACAGATGAGAATGCGTTTATTAGGCCTTCCCCTTCATCTGGAATTCTTGGTGGAGTCGCAAAAGGTACTCGAGAAACTATGTTGATCTTAGAGGCAGCTGGTTTTGACGTAATCCTTGTGGAGACAGTTGGTGTGGGGCAGAGCGAAGCGGTCGTATCTGAAATGGTGGATTTCTTTCTTTTGTTGTTGTTACCTGGGTCAGGTGATTCGCTTCAAGGAATAAAGAAAGGTGTGCTAGAACTAGCTCATCTAATAGCTGTTAACAAGGCGGATGGGGAAAATGAATTACGCGCTAAACAGTCAGCGCGCGACTATCAATCAGCTATGACTTTGCTATCAAACTCTGGATCACAATGGGCTACTCCAGTACTTACCTGTTCTGCGATAACTGGACAAGGAGTTGCTGCGATTTGGGATCATATAAATGAACATTATAAGAATGCGAAAGAAACAGGAACTTGGGATCAGCGCCGATCAGAACAGCAGGTTCGATGGATGTGGTCACTAGTAGAAGATCAGCTAATCCATAGACTTAAAAATCATTCCTCTATCGCTCAAACTATTTCGGCAACAGAAGAAGAAGTTCAAAATGGTGATATCTCTGCAACATCAGCGGCAGAAAAGATATTAGAACTATTTAGAGAATCTTCCTAAAAGAGCGCAAGCCCAGTGCTTTCGCACTGGGCTTGGCTTGATTCCAGTTGGGGGACTGGAGAACTAAAAATCGTCGGAGAATTCAACTTCACCTTCAACTCCGACTTGATATGCAGTGACAGTCTTTTCAAAGAAGTTAGTCAACTCTTGAACATCTTGCAGTGCCATAAAATCGAATGGGTTTTTTGATCCGTATATTGGTTCAATCCCTAATTGCTGTAGCCGTGAATCTGCAACGAACTGAAGGTATTCGCGCGTATCTGATAGGCTCATACCGGTAATTCCTCCTCCAAGAACATCATCAGCAAATTTCATTTCGCAATCAACAGCGTCTCTAAGCATTTCTTTTATATCTTCGACTAGTTCTGGTGTCCATAGCTCTGGTTGCTCGTTCCTAACTGTACGGACTACTTCAAATGCGAAATTCATATGGGCGCTTTCATCTCTGAAAACCCAATTGGTTCCTGCAGCTAGACCATTTAGTAAACCTTTATCTCTGAGAAAATATACATAGGCAAAAGCAGCAAAGAAAAAGAGACCTTCGATGCAAGCAGCGAAACAGATTAAATTCCTTAAAAAAGTTCGCTGTTCGTCTTCGCTGGTTAACTCATCTAACGACTCCATAGTTCCCATCCATTTGAAGCAGAAGTCTCCTTTTTGTTTAATAGATGGGATGTTGTGGATAGCTGCGAAAGCTTCTTCCCGCTCCTTCATGTCAGGGATATAAGAATCTAACAATGTTAGATAAAACTGTACATGAAGAGCCTCTTCGTATAGTTGTCTACTTAGATACATTCTCGCTTCAGGGGCGTTTATATGCTTATACAAGTTCAAAACGAGGTTATTGGATACGATTGAATCACCAGTTGCAAAGAAAGCAACAAGTCGACTTATAAGGTGTTTTTCGCTGGGCGCCATATCTCTCAAATCAACATGATCATCTGAGAAATCTATTTCATCTACAGTCCACGTATTTTTAATAGCGTCTTTATACATATCAAAAAATACCTGATATCTCATGGGTCGAAGAGTTAGGTTGAAGCCTGGATCCAAAATATTATCTGGTCTTGCAGCGGGGTTTACTGCACTATCGATTTGTTGTTCTGTTCTCAATTCATTGGGGTCTATTGCGTAACTATTTTCGTTGGCTAGGGCCATTCTCTGTTTCTTCCTTTACTTATTTTTCTGTTACTGGCATGATTCGCATGATTCGGGGTTCTCTAGTGAACATGCGAGTTCTTCGTCTGTTTTATTTATTAGTCCATCTCCCCCTGTTGGTGTTGGGCTTGAGGAGGTTACTGTTGTCTGGTTAATGCGTGTCGCTGGTCGAGATCTTAAGTAGTAAGTTGTTTTAACTCCTTTTTTCCAAGCAAACATATACATTGAGCTCAGCCTGTTAATAGTTGGCGACTCCATGAATAGGTTTAGTGATTGGCTTTGATCAATGTATGCGCCTCTGTCGGCAGCCATTTCGATAAGAGATTTCATTGGGATCTCCCATGCAGTTCGGTAAACGGATTTTAGATCATCTGGGATCCTCTCGATTCCCTGTACGGAACCCTCATTTCGGATCAGTTCTGTTCGCATCTCTTCATCCCATAATTCTCGTTCTTGTAACTCGTGGACGAGATATTTGTTTATTTGCATGAATTCGCCTGAAAGTGTTTCTCTTTTGAATAAATTTGATACTTGAGGTTCGATGCACTCATAACACCCAGCTATTGAAGCAATGGTTGCGGTCGGAGCTATTGCTATCATTAGCGAGTTTCTTAGACCATGATCTGAGATTCTTTTTCGGAGTTCTTCCCAGCGGCTTTGATCTGTTGGTTCTACACCCCAAAGGTCAAATTGGAGGTCTCCTTTGGCAGCTCTTGTCATTGAGAATGTATCGTGAGCTCCATTTTTTTCTGCGAGTTCTGTTGATGCCCATAACGCGTTGAAATAGATTTCTTCGCTTATTCGCGCAGATATTTCTCTGGCATTTTCAGAGTCAAAGGGAACCTGCATTTTAAAGAATACGTCCTGCAATCCCATCATTCCCAAGCCCACTGGGCGCCACTGATTGTTTGAGTTACCTGCTTCGTTAATTGGGTAGAAGTTTATGTCTATGACCCGGTCAAGGAAGGGAATTACCTGTCGTACTGTTTTTCCTAATTCCTCATAATCAAATAACGCTATCTCGTCGGTTGTTACAAAAGACCCGAGATTCAGTGAGCCGAGATTACAGACCGCAGTTTCTGATTGATTTGTTACCTCTATTATCTCAGTACATAAGTTTGATAGGTGCACTACTCGGGTTCCCCCGTCGTAGTCATTCTCAGATTTACGGTCAGAGGTTTGGTTGCATTTTTGGTTAGATGAGTCTTTAAACGTCATCCAGCCATTTCCAGTTTCTGCTAAAGTTCGCATCATTTTCAAATAAAGGTCTTGAGCATCTACTTGTCGTTCGTATAACCCTGCTTCCTCCGCTTCAATATATGCTTTTTCGAATTCCTCACCGAATAGGTCTGTTAGATGGGGGACTTTACTAGGATCAAATAGGCTCCATTGCCAGTTGTTCTCAACCCGTTTCATGAAAAGGTCAGGTACCCAATTTGCGATATTTAAATTATGGGCTCTTCTTGCGTGGTCCCCAGTGTTTTGTTTAAGTTCAAGAAATTCTTCTATATCGTCATGCCATGTCTCTAGATAAATGCATGCAGCTCCTTTTCTTCTTCCACCTTGGTTCACGGCAGCTACTGAGCTATCTAAAGTCTTGAGCCACGGTACTATCCCATTTGAGAGTCCGTTCGTCCCTTTGATGAGGCTTCCTTTACTTCGTATTCGATGCCATGCAACTCCGATTCCTCCTGCGAACTTTGAGAGTTGGGCGATATCTGTATAGCGTTTATAAATTCCTTCGAGTGAGTCTTCTGGGGAATCCAAAAGATAACAGCTTGATAGTTGTTGATGGGTAGTGCCTGAATTGAAGAGTGTCGGACTTGAAGGAAGGTATGCGAGCGAAGACATCAAGTCATAGAAAGCCACTGCTTCATCTACGTCTTGTGAGAGTCCGCAAGCAACTCGAAGGAAAAAGTACTGTGGCGTTTCTATCACGTCACGAGTTTCTGGGTGCCGTAGTAGATAACGATCGTAAACAGTGCGGAGTCCAAAGAATTCAAAATTCCTATCTCTATTTGAGTTTATTGCTGCGTTAAGAGTAGAAGCATTGTCCAGTACGAAAGCCAATGCATTGTCTCCAATAACACCTAGTTCATGTCCTCTAATTACAGATTCGGTAAACCATGGAATGTTTTGATTGCGGACCTCTTTATCTATGTATGTCGCTAAGAGGCGTCCAGCGAGTCGGGAGTATCGAGGCTCTTCTACGATTAATCCAGCTGCTGTCCTTATCGACAACTCATCAAGTTCTCTAGTTGTTGCTCCATCTGCGAGAGCAGATATTGTCCGAGTCGCAACTCGCATGGGGTCAACTCCCATTAGGCCTTCTGCGCATCGTGCGACAGCGTTGACGATTTTATTTACGTCTACTTCCTCAAGGTCGCCGTTTCTTTTGCGAACCCTCATTGTAGTGCTCTGCTCAGATTTGGATTTTGAACCATTTTCAGAGCCGGAAATGAATCCGTTTTCTCCGGCTGCTTCCGATATAACTTGAACGTTACTTTCATCGACATCGTCAAGACCAAGTATGTCTGATGTTTGCTTCTCGTTTTCTTTGTCAATGGATGGTTCTGATAGTGCCACCGTTTCTCCTCAAATGTCCCCAACTAGAGAACCAGTTCTAACCGGTTCTTTGATACGAAATCTTTTCCACTACTCCACGGATACGAGACTTCAGTTACCCCAACTACTTTTCTTCATTAAAAAGAGGTTGGACTATAATTACAGCCGTGTAACTACACCCGTGTCAATAGTTGTTGCAATTTTTTTTATTTTTTCATTTTGGAGCTAAAAGATTTTGTTCGGCGATGATAATTCCATCTGCATCTGAGTAGACCCAATTTCCGGGTTTAACCGTTACTTGTGCGATTGTCAGTTTGATATTCATTTCACCACGATTTTGTTTATCGCTCTTTCTAGGGTTTGTGCCAAGCGCTTTTATTCCAACTGGCATCTCTGATATCACAGCTGAGTCCCTGATATAGCCGTGGACAACAATTCCAGCCCAACTGTTTTTAATTGCTAGAAGAGCTAATTGATCTCCGATTAAGGCGCATGCACGTGAACCACCTCCGTCGACTATCAATACTTGGTTATTCCCTTCAGTCTCGAGTGCCTGACGAACTAGAGAGTTGTCTTCCGGAGCGTAGATTGTTTTAGCTTGGCCAAAAAAAGAAGTATTCATACCGAAAGATATGAAGTCTTCCATCATCACAGTCGATTCAGGATGCTGATCAAGTAGGTCTGCTGTTGAGAACGATTGCATGCTCATGTTCTAGCAGGAATAATCTTTGGAAGCACGTTTAATTCGGTTGCTTTGACTGAAGCCCATAGTTCATTCCCTAACGCAATTTTCAATTCTTCAAATGAAGCGACTGTAATCGTTGCATAGCAGTTGAAAGCACCGCTTAACTGAACTTTTACTAAATTATCGACCCTCGTGAGACCAGTTACCGTCACCTGCCATTTGTTTCGCGGTGATCCAGTTGGAGGGTTTAGATGAAGTGATACAGCAGAGCTAGGGAAACTTATCTCAACTTCGCCGGAAAGGGGTTCTGCTAACTGAAGCGCAGCGCCAGTTTTCGTTGTGAAGTCAAAACCTGTGGCTCTGCCCGAGATGAGATTCAAATCAAAAAATTTGCTGAGCCATGGAGTTGCAGGGCGTGATGCAACTGTCTCTAATTTTCCGTATTGGACAATTTGTTTGTCTTCGACAGCAATAACAAAACTTGAAAGTTTGAGGACCTCAATAGGGCTGTGCGATACAAGGATTATTGTCGTATCTAAATTTTGAAGAAGAGGGTGAACTTGATTAACTGACTCAATATCAAGAGCTGATGTGGGCTCATCTAGCATCAAAAGTCTTGGTTTACTAGATATTGACCTTGCCAAGGATGTTCTCGCAACTTGACCTCCAGATAAAGAATCGGGATACTTTCCTCTAATGCCGATTAAATTAAACGCCTTTAGAGTTTCTTGTGCAAGTAGTCGGGCTTTCCTTTTAGAAGTTTTTGTTGAGCGGTAAGGAAAAGCAACATTATCTTCCACAGTTAAGTGAGGGAATATGCTTCCATCCTGATGTTGGAGTACGAGTCCTCTTTGGTGAGGGGGAATGAAATTTACGAAAGTTGAGTCATCGTAAATTACGCTATCAATTTCAAGCGTTCCTGAACAAAGCTGCTCGTGACCAGCTAGCAGCCTCAATAAGGTAGTTTTTCCTGACCCGTTTGGGCCGATTACGGATATTCGGTTAGAGGTGAGAGATTCAAAATTAAATTGGAATTCACTTGTGCCTAGCCTCGTCTCTCCAGATAAAAGTATTCTTGTCATTTCTGAACCAACCAATTTCCTCGAAGTGTCACCAGCACAGATAAAGAAATAGCAACCATAAGAACACCGATCACCATCGCTCTCTCTGGATTAGTTTCTAAGGCTACGAATAGTTGAAGCGGTAAGGTCCTTGTCCTTCCTGGGCTATCCCCAGCGAATGTTATTGTGGCTCCGAATTCTCCTAATGCCCTCGCCCAGGACAAAGCGATTCCGGCGAAGATTGAATTTCGTAGTAGCGGTAGCGAGACTGTAAAGAAGGTCCTAATCGGGCTCGCTCCTAAATTTAAAGAAGCTTCTTCCAGCTTTGTGTTTAGTTGTGTGGCGGATGATTCAATAGCCAAGATAAAGAAAGGTAAAGACACGAATGTAGCTGCAACTACTGCCCCTGTGGTAGTGAATGGAAGCCTTAAACCAAGCCAACTATCAAGCCTTTCACCTATAAAGCCTTTTCTGCCAAGTGCAAATAACAGCGCTGTCCCTCCAGCGACAGGGGGAAGCACCATTGGCAAAAGGACTATTGATCTCACGAATTTTATTCCTTTGAACTTCGCTTTGGCTAAAACCCAACCGAGTGGAATCCCTAGCAATAGACAAATACCCGCTGAACATGTTGCGACGATCATGGAAAGACCTATGGATTGAAGGACAGTTTCCTCAGTTGCTATATCTACAAATGAAGACCAAGGTGTGCGTTGAGCGAGCCCAATAAACGGAAGTAACAGGAAGACAAACCCTATTACGGCAATAATCCAGATTCCTTTTGGTATTGACTTCTGTGGTGTTCTCATTGGGCGGGCCCTCCGAATCTGAACTGTTTTAGAATCTTTTGGCCATAGGGGGAGAGAACGAATTCAACAAAATTTTCTGCACTGGGTTTAGCGTCGTCAATAATTGCAATTGGGTATTTAGTTTTTATATTTTCACTTCCCTCAATGAGAATTGATTCAATTTGGTCATTTATATCGGTGATATATATGAGTCCTGCGTCTACTTCTCCCAACTCAACTTTTGTTCTAACGGCTCTAACATTTGGCTCTCTTGTTGCTGGATTGATTTCGACATCGAGCCAAGAGATAAGTTCAGATGAGAGGCGACCGCAAGGGACACGTTCTGAGCAAACAGCAATTATCTTGTCCCTGAAGTCAGCGACATCACGAATATCAGCTGGGTTTCCTTTCGGTGTGGCGATTGTAAGATAATTACTGGCGAAAATAGTCTCGATATAAACAGTTAACCGGCCCGATGATTTCACACGCTCAAGTGTTTCCTCATCGGCAAAGGCAACGACATCAACTGGAGCTCCATCTTCTATTTGAGCAGCTAACGCTGAACTGCCGGCAATGGATAGCGTCACTTTAATTCCACTATCTTTTTCAAATTCGGTAGATATTTGTTCAAAAGCTTCGGTCAATGATGCAGCAGCAAAGACTTGAAGAGAATCGCTGGAGTCAGAGCAAGCAAGGAGTGGGGAAAGAAGAGTTAGACTTAAAAGTGCTTTTAGTATCATTTCTAACGTTGCCCTTCGGTTAATGCCTTCAAGGAAGTTCGATAACAACATTTGTTGATTTAATAACCGCAGCCGCAATAACTCCTGGTTCTAGTCGCATGGCTTCTGCTGCTTCCGACGAGATCAGTGAAACAATTCTTTGCCCACCTGCTTGGATTTCGACTTGAGCCATCACATTATCTTTCTTTACTTTCGTTACAAGGCCTAGAAAGCGGTTTCGTGCGGATAGGTGACTGACGATTGAAGGGTCCTTTTCAGCTTCTGTAAGGAACTCAACTAGGTCAGTTCCTTTAATAATTCTGTGCCCTCCGTTTGTTCTATCGGATCGAATTCTTCCTTCATCTATCCATGTCCTAATCGTGTCGGTGCTGACCGCAAGAAGTTTGGCTACTTGTCCTATGCGCAAAGTAGTCATATTCACCTCAAATCTATAAATTTCATAGTTTTAATTTATCAAAAGTATAGAAAATACTAGAATAATATAAACTTTTTATATGCAGATTTGCTAGTTGTGGCATGGTACATATTTTTTTCCCGTACCATCACCTCTTGTCTCGTCTCCACTCTCTACGATTTCTTTATGTCTTTTAATTCTTTACCGTTGCAATCTGTGAGCGATGATCTAGTTGATGCATGTGGAAACGACCCTGGGCAGATATGCGAATGGGTTTTTGACGCTTCTGGGAATGCGACTCTCTCATCAATAATAGGTTGGGCGGTTGATAAGCCTTTAACCATTCTGATTGTGCTTCTGGCCGCTTTCATCGGATCGAGGATTCTGAAGCGAGCTATTCTGCATTTTGGAGAACGCCTTACTGCAGAGAGAGAAAATCGAGCGCTCGCCCAACTGCAGAAGATAAAAGGGATTGAAAAGATTACTGACAAAGTAAAGGCTTCCAACGTCCTACAAGGTGAGCAGTCAGATTTAAGAACGAAAGCTAGAACTGAAACTTTGACCTCTGTACTCTCCAGTATAGCTAGTTTGGTTATCTGGACTGTGGCTGTTTTAATCTCGCTTGGTGAGATAGGAATAAACCTTGGCCCACTGATTGCCGGAGCAGGAATTGTTGGTGTCGCCGTCGGGTTTGGCGCACAATCTATAGTTAAAGATTTCCTTTCAGGCATGTTCATGCTTGTCGAGGATCAATACGGGGTAGGAGATTCAGTAGATGTAGGCCTAGCATCGGGAACCGTTGAAAGAATGACTTTAAGAACAACTATTTTAAGGGACACTAACGGAAGCGTTTGGTACATCCCAAATGGGGAGATAGCAAGAGTAGGAAACAGATCACAAGTTTGGTCAAGGGCCGTTTTAGATGTTGACGTAGCATACGAGACTGACCTCAGGCATGCTCAGCAGATCATGCAAGATGTAGCAGTGGGGCTATGGCACGATGAGGAATTTGTTGACGGGGATATCATCGAAGAACCTAAAGTTTTGGGTGTTCAGAATCTTGGTATTGACGGAATTACCTTACGGTTGATAGCCAAAACTGATCCATCTGAGCAATGGGCAGTCGCGCGTGAATTGAGAATCCGGATCAAAGAAGCTTTCGACACCGAGGGAATTGAAATGCCTTTCCCACAGCGGACAGTCTGGATTAACCAGGAGAAATAGAGTCTTATCTCAGTTCAAATTAGCAAGGGATGTTTGAGCTGCTTTTAAGTCAGCTTCAGCGGAGGCCAGCATATTCCGTGTTTCTTCAATTATTTCTGGTTTTGCGTTAGATAGATACCCTTGGTTAGCTAAACGGCCTTTGAAACCATTAATTTGTCTTTCTTTCTCATTTATAAGCTTTTCAAGGCGAGCTCTTTGTGCAGCTAGATCAACATCATTATTAAGTCCTGAAATCCTAATTTCAGCACCTTCGAAGGTCAGTACGCTGGAGTTCTCTGTTCTGGCTTCTGATAACGGATAAACCTCTCCTATCCCAGCGAGTATTTGAACAAATCCATTCACTCGCTCTAATAAATCCAGAACATGGCTAGGAGCATATAGATCTATAGTTTGACGCGGCTTCACTTTCTGTTCTGCTCTGGCAGATCTGATGAGTGAAACAAGCTGATCTGCACTATCAAAATCTTTGATCAATGTGGGCGAACTTGATTCGTCAAGATTAATTTTTGGCCAAGAGGATGTCGCAAGTATCTCGGCATCAGGTAGTTCTATCCCAGCTACATCAAATTTTGTGGCCGCACGAACGTGGGGCCATAGGGCTTCTGTGATGAAAGGGCAAACCGGGTGCATTATTCTAAGAACACTATTGAGAAGGTTAGCTAGCACAGTCTGCTGGTCAGGGTCATTGTCGATAGATGGTTTAACAGCTTCTAAATAGCGATCGCAAACGTCGTGCCAAACGAAATCGTAAAGCGTGTCGGCGAATATATTGAATTGGTACTTAGAAATTGACTCCTCGAGTTTTCGAGTTGTTTCATCTAGCCGCGCGAAGATCCATTTATCTATGAAAGGTCTGTTAGCCAAGTCAACGTTTTCAACTGGTTCAGCGCTGATTCTATTTAGTGCGAATCGTGTTGCGTTCCAGAGTTTATTAGCAAAATTTCTACCTAAATCAAACTTTGATGATGTATTCCTAGCGAGAGGGATCAGTTCATTTGGTTCTACAATGCCAGAAGCGGAACCATAAGCGCTTACCATCTGCTTGTTCTCATTCTGCGGAGAAACCTGTAATGGAGCAGCCACTAAATGTCCAGTCGATGTTTGGATGAACTCCGGTTGGAATGATTCACCTGAGTGAGGGCACACCATCTCAACGGGCATTCGAACATCTTGAGTGTCAGTCGTCATCTGCACCAAGGTGAACCGCATTGCATCGGCTCCATGACTAAAGATGATGTCTCTGGGGTCAACTCCGTTACCAAGACTTTTTGACATCTTCTGCCCATGTCCATCTTGAACCATTGCGTGAATAAACACATCCTTAAAGGGAAGGCGTCCATCAAGAAAATAACGATTAAACATGACCATCCTACTTACCCATAATGTTATTATCTCTCGGGCAGTTGAAAGTACAGAAGTGGGATTGTAGAAGTCAAGGAGTCCTTCCGTTTCTGGGAAATCCTCAGGCCATGGCCACCCCATTGTAGATAAAGGCCAAAGGGCGGACGAGAACCAGGTATCAAGGACATCAGGGTCACGTATAAAGCCTTCTTTTTCAAGTAGCTTTATCAAATCAGATTCTGATATCTCCTTGGACCGCTCTAGTCTTTGTAAAGTACTTTCAGGGGGAACACAAACAGACTCTTCAACTAGGCCTTCTTCTGTTATGCGAACTTTATGAGCTGCCCCTCTTTGCATCCATTGACTATCGGATATGCTCCCGTCATCATTTATTTTAAAGTCAGTTTCATTTTCTTTAACTGTCCTGACCCAAACAGGTATTTGGTGACCCCACCACAATTGCCTTGAGATGCACCAATCTCTGATTCCGTCATGCCAGGCATAATAAGTATTGGCATATCGATCGGGGAAAAAAGTTAAGCCCCCATCGCCATTCTGGTCACTTCTGTTTTCCACATCTTCGGGTAAAGCAGGGCTTTGATCTGAGTCTTGTGCACGGAGAGCAGAACCGCGTAATTTATCATCAGTAACGGCAACATACCACTGGGAACTCAACCATGGTTCTATAGGAACGTGACTACGATAAGAGTGCCCAACAGAGTGTGCGTAGGGTCTAATATCGGCAAGCAAATTGTTTTCTCTAAACCAGTCAACGATTGCTATGCGGGCCTCATCCCTGCTGAGTCCAAGGAATTTTTGTGACTCATCCGAAATATCCTCCCATCCATAGTTTGAGGAAATAGTTGCATCTGGCGCCATAACATTGATTACTGGTAGGTCATGTCTAAGCCCTATGTCCCAGTCGTTAGGGTCATGCGCAGGCGTAACTTTGAGAAAACCTGAAGCGAAACGAGCTTTAGTATCATCGCTATCAGGATCGGCCATTACGACATAGTCGTCAGCAATTATAGGAATTAATCTATCCACGATTGGTAAACGGACCATTTTCCCCACGAGCGCGGAAGCGTTAGGGTCATTTGGATTAACTGCAACAGCTGTATCTCCTAGCATTGTCTCGGGTCGAGTCGTAGCGACGGTTACATATGCCGATTCATCCTCTAAAGGGTATTTCAGATACCACATAGACCCTTCGACGTCTTCCATCTCTACTTCGTCATCGGCTAAAGCGGTCATAGTAACTGGATCCCAGTTAACGAGTCTTTTCCCTCGGTAGATCAATCCGTCTTGAAACAGGATAAAGAACGCATGTCTTACAGCGGTTGCACAAACATCGTCCATCGTGAACCGAGTACGATCAAAATCACAGGAGGCTCCCATAGCGTTAAGTTGGTCAATGATTATTTTCTCGTATTCGTTCTTCCATTCTTGCGTTCTCTTAATAAACGCATCTCTGCCTATTTCAAGTCTGGACGTTCCGTCATTAATCAATCTTTTCTCAACAACAGTTTGTGTAGCTATTCCGGCGTGATCAGTTCCTGGCATCCACAAGGTTGAATGACCTAACATACGGTGGAACCTGGTTAGAACATCCTGCAATGTATTATTTAAAGCATGTCCGAGGTGAAGCGCTGCGGTGACATTGGGTGGCGGTATGACTATTGAGAATGCGGTGTCGCTGGGTGAACCTGCACTGGCATTGAATGAGCCAGTTCTTCGCCAAAGGTCACTAATTGTCTCTTCTACTTCTGAAGGTTTGTAGGACTTTGAGAGTTCCTCTTGATTACGTACATTTGACATTCCTATGAAATGTTAATGGCGAATTACCTTAATCGCTTAGAACTTCTAAGAAACAATGAGACACATATCACTAATTATTTTGCCTGAAGCACTCTAGAATTAAATATGAGTGTTACGAGGTGACAAAATATGACTGATTTTTCGCTTAAGTTAAGTGAGGACCAAATAGGTATTCAGAGTTGGGTCCATGGATTTGCTGAAGACGTAGTAAGGCCCGCTGCAGAAGAATGGGATGAGAAAGAAGAGTTTCCATATCCTATAGTTCAACAGGCTGCTGAGATAGGTCTCTATGGATGGGAATTCATGGCTGAAATGATGTCTAATGACCCTACGGGTCTCACGATGCCAGTTGCAATAGAAGAATTGTTTTGGGGTGATGCTGGTATCGGCATGGCTATTATGGGTTCCGGATTGGCAGCAGCAGGGATAATAGCGTCAGGATCACGAGATCAAGTTATTGAATGGGTCCCACAATGCTACGGTGATGCCCAAAATCTTCAAATTGGCGCCTTCTGTGCTTCCGAACCGGATGCAGGTTCAGATGTCGGAGGGTACAGGCTTTCAGCAAAATACTTGGAAGCGACTGACGAATGGGTATTGAACGGAACGAAAGCATGGATCACTAATGGTGGAATAGCCGACATCCACGTAGTCATAGGAGTCGTTGATCCCGAGCTAGGTTCTAAAGGGCATGCAAGCTTTGTTATACCCCCAAACACTCCAGGGCTTTCCCAAGGACAAAAGTATAAAAAACATGGGATTCGAGCCAGCCATACAGCCGAAGTCGTCCTAGATAACGTAAAGGTACCTGGAAGATGCCTATTGGGTGGAAAAGAAAAACTTGACGAACGGCTTGCACGTGTAAGAGCAGGAAAGCGTGGTAACGCTCAAGCAGCTATGCAAACATTTGAAGCCACTAGACCAGCTGTTGCTGCACAGGCAATAGGGACAGCACGAGCTGCATATGAATACTCGCTAGAGTATGCGAAAGAGCGACACGCATTCGGAAGGCCCATAATTCAAAACCAGGGAATTGCCTTTATGCTCGCAGATATGGTTACAGAAATTGATGCCGCAAGAATGTTAGCTTGGCGCGCTGCTTGGCTTGGAAAGAATGGACAATTCAAAAACGCTGAAGGGTCAATGGCTAAACTCAAAGCTGGAAGAGTCGCCACTTGGGCAACTGAAAGGGCAATTCAAATCTTAGGTGGCTATGGCTACACGAGAGAATACCCAGTGGAAAGGTGGCATCGAGATGCAAAAATCTATGACATTTTTGAAGGCACAGAGCAAATTCAGCAATTGGTAGTCAGCCGAGCGATTTCTGGGATCCGTATTGAGTAACACGATTCCGGCAGTTTCTCTATCAGCTGTTCCGTCTCGGCGAAGTGCCACTGTCGATTTGGCAGTTGAAATAGAAAAGAGAGGCTTTTCTGGAATCTATTGCCCAAGCTTTGGGGATGCTTTAGGTCTTTGTCAAAGTATTGCAGAAAAAACTGAGAGCATTCAGTTCGGTACGTCAATAGTGAATATGTACACAAGGCATGCTCAAGATTACGCATCATCTGCTGCTTTCATACATGAAATTTCAGGCGGACGATTTGTTTTCGGAGTAGGGGTTAGTCATGGACCGATGAATGATCGTCTTTCTATAACCACAGGTAAACCGATTGAGGATACTAGAAAATTCATAAATTCATATAAAACTGCAGAACGTCTTGGAGAGTTACCCCCGCTGATCATTGCAGCTATGCGAGATAAGATGATTTCGCTGGGAGCGAAGGAGTCCAATGGAATTGTGTTCGCAAATGCGGCAAGGAGTGCTGTGGAGGGCTCTTTACAGCGTATGAGAATGAAACATAAAATAACTGATGAATTCTTCATCGGTGGAATGATCCCTGTTTGTATCTCAAATAATCGAGAGTCTGCAGCAGCGGTTAATCGAAAAACGCTAAGTATGTATGTTGGTCTGCCCAACTATCGAAATTATTGGAAATCAATTGGGTATGAGGAAGAAATGGAACTAATTGAAATAGCGGTATCAAAAAAGGACTATGCCTCATTACCAAAACTAATGACTGATAAATGGTTAGAGGATGTTTCACTCTTTGGGTCTCATTCAGAGGTTAGAGAAGGTATCGAGAAGTGGTATGAAACAGGCCTTAAAACTCCGATCCTCGTTCCTTCATCCGTAGATGGCGGTCAATTCAAAGCATTCAATGAACTATTTGAATTATTCACTTAGCTAAAGAGCCGCCCGCCCACCACCTTATAAAGCGAGGCAGAATTGATCGGGAAACTAACTCAACTATCATCCCGCTATTAGGAGCAACGTACGTGTAACCCCCATAGCCTTGTTCAGGCGAAACGGATGATGCCAATAACGTCCAGCCATTCTTAAGGAATTGTTCAGTTTGGTTGGCGACGTCATCCACCCAAACGCCGACGTGATGGACACCTGAATCTTCTCGTCCATCCCAGATTGAATCGGGAGGTCCTTCAAGGAGTTCAATATGTTGTGGCCCTTCGCAAGAGTACACAAATTTGAGAGGAAGATACCGTTGTCCCTCTTCCGGAGTCCAAATTGATTGTGCTTCTGTTTGAACGGGCTCTGCCCATGTAAGAGAGAGTGACGATCCCATTTCCTCCATTGCTCTAGAGAGATTCGGGACACGAATTCCTATGTGGTAGATGTCCTGAAAATTAAACATTCTCTAACTTTCTAAATAGGGTTCGAGCACCTGATCCATTAGTAAGTTTCTCGGAATGTTTTGGCTTCCAATGCGTCGGTCAATTTCTTCATGGAGGTGCCAAATCCGTCGTTCTTGATAGTTAATAGGGATTCCAGTTAAAGCAGGTGATTTTAGCGACTCCCACATTGGGGCCATATTGTACTTATCTTCATCCATTATCTGATCAAATTGTTTGCTCCGAATCTGCCAGTGGACCGGAATCGCATCACCTTCCCAATCAGCTGGCCCATAATACCACCATTCAAGAAGCGTGTTTTCCATATCAAGAGGCCAGAAAAGTAGAACAGGGTAGCCAAAAGATCCTAAGGGGATAATGGTATTAGGGAAAAAGCTGACAGCAGTGCTTGTGCAGTCCAACATGTCAAGATACTCCTGACTTGTCGAGTTAATGGTCTTAAAGTCACCATTGTCGAGTGGTTTCCAATCATCCCATGCCTGCATTCCAGATAAGTTAACGTGTTGATCCGAATATCCCGTAATCATTCTGCTATGACCACCGGGGTAGAGGCCCATAGCTGCTCTTCGGCTGTCTAGCGTCGCCCAGCCTTCTTTATTCGAATGTATATGTTTGAAATGGTAAACCTCAAGGAATGCTTCCGCAGTCACTTTCCAATTGCAAGGAACTATGATGCTTTCCCTGTAAACCTCTTTCAAAGATAAATTATCCAACGGTTCAAGCATTTCAGCTGCCAGCCCTAAAGAGTCCAGAAGCGGCTCCGCATTAGGGTTTTTATTTACGAAAATAAAACCTTCAAATGTGTCACAACTAACTTGAGGTAAGCAACGTTGTGTTCTGTCTAAATCAACGAAATCGTGTTCATCAGGAACTGCCACTAACGAACCATCGGTGATGTCGTAACTCCAAGAATGATATTGGCATCGAAGTCGTCTAGATGTTCCGGACTCATCTCTTACTACGGGAGCCCCCCTATGCTGACATGTGTTGTAGAAGCATCGAATAGAGCCGTCATTACCTCTGATGAGGAGCATCGGTTCTCCTAATTTTTTAAAGGTGAAGAAATCCCCTTTATTAGGAATTTGATCTTCTCGTCCCGCAACAACCCAGGTGTTGGAAAAGATATGCTGTTGCTCAAGGTCATAGAATTCTTGTGAGGTGTATCGTCCCTTTGGGATATCATGAAATCTTGGGAAGCCTTCTGGTGGCTCAGTTCTTGCAACTTCATAATGTATTTGATCTTTAATTTGAGTTATTTTTGAGGTCTCCATAAATCTAAATATTCCTTATGCTGTAGATCCACCGTCTACGACTAATATATGTCCCGTTACGAACGCAGATAAATCCGAGATTAAAAATAGTGCTGATCTGGCGATGTAGTCGGGGTCGCCAGTTAGTCTGAGCGGATTAGATGTAATAGCGCTTTCTATATCTAATCCACCTTCCTTGAGGGGTTGAAGTTGTTCCTGAACTCCTGGAGTGTCAATGATCCCAGGAGCTATTGCATTAACTCTTATTCCTTTTCGTCCTAACTCCTGCGCAAAGGATTGGGTTAGGCCTACTATCGCTGCCTTCGATGTGCTATAAGCGCTTATGTTCGCTCCTCCTCTTAGAGCAGCTATAGATGCAATGTTTACGATAGCGCCACCCTTTCGTAGGTAATTAGCAGCTTCTCGAGACGCACTGTACTGAGCTCGGACATTGACCTCAAGCATCCTGCTTACGAATTCGTCGTTAACGTGTTCAATAGGACCTGTTGTTGGGAAAATTCCAGCATTATTGACCAGAAAGTCAATCCCAGTGTTATCCGATGCGCTTTGAATCGTGGAGCTGAGATCATTTTGGTCGGTGATGTCACAGTATTTGTAGGAAATTTGCTCGGTATCTTTGGTTTCGTTAATTGAAGGATCAGAGTCAGCGACTAAAACTTTGGCACCTGATTCAACAAGTCTTGCTGTAATAGCCTGACCTATTCCCTTAAGTCCGCCTGTTACAATTCCGCGTTTTCCTGATAAGTCAATCAAGCTAGCTATTGTTTGGAAATCCCCCATATGTATGATCTTACAAGAGATAAATCTTTGTCACTAACACAAATGAAATTCAAGACTACCCTTAAACATTATGGCTTCTGAGCGAAAAATTACACTTGGTTCCATTCGATCTTTTGTGATTAAGTCCTTCTTGCTTGTCATGGGATTTATTTTTGTTGCTTTAGGTTTTATAGGAGTACTTGTCCCTGGGATGCCCACAACAGTTTTCATGATATTGGCGGCAGCGTGTTTCGCTAAATCAAGCCCAAAATTTGAGCGATGGATCTTAGATCTTCCAGTAGTCGGAAAATTTGTGCAAGATCATAGGGATGGATTAGGAATGCCAAGAAAGTCTAAATTCATAGCGATAGGAATGATGGTCTTGGCAGTGGTTCTTAGTGTCTTTCTTGCAATATCGAATCTTATGATCCAGATTCTTGTGGGTGCTGTAGGTGCTTTTGGAGTATGGTACGTAGGAATCCGAGTTCCTACAAAAGAAAATGTGTTAGCGCGTCGATCTCGCCCTGAGAATGAATAGGGCTACGAGCAAAACCTAAGCACTTAAGAGCAGTCATATTTCCCTGAAGGCGGGGTAGTCTTAATTTGGAGGTCACTCATGGGTATCGATGATCTAGAAGACGCACTTGAAAGCGCTGAAGCCATAATTGATCAAGGATTGTGGTACCTACGAGATCAAAGCGAACCCGAAGAGAGCCAGGTTTTTCTTTATGAATTAGCTCATGCTCGTTCTGCACTCTCAATAGCGCAGAGTTTTAAAGATTTTGCCAAAAGGGGAGAAAATGAAAAGCTTCTAGTTGAATTGTTTTGCTCTGATACCTTCAAGTCAATTTCTAATATGTGTTTTGGCCTTGGGAGCCTTTGGGGATTTTCTGATGATGATATACATAAACTCAACCAATATGTTTCTGCTTACGGTTCGCCTGAAAAGTATTCGTCAGCAGCAGACTTATCAATCCAAAGCTATTTGGACGCGGATTTAGAACTTGTCGCCGATACATTTCGGCGCTTCGGTCAAGACAATATTGAACACCATGCTGAGAAGGTGCATCGCGAAGACCTTGACGTTCCTGAAACAATTATTTCAGGACTTGCCGAGCTTGGATGTTTCGGGCTCTCAATACCCGAGGCCTATGGCGGAACTGCTACAGGTACTGCCCTTGATAATTACGGAATGGTCATTGCAACCGAAGAGCTTTCCAGAGCATCACTAAGTATTGGCGGATCACTTATAACTCGCCCAGAGATATTAGCGAGAGCTATTGAGAATGGTGGAACAGAGGAGCAAAAGCAAAGGCTTTTGCCATTAATAGCTTCCGGACAATGCATGTCTGCTGTCGCTGTGACTGAACCGGACTTTGGTAGTGATGTTGCTGGCATAACTACTACCGCCAGACAACTGTCAGATGGAGACTGGGAACTCAATGGTGTTAAGACTTGGTGTACCTTTGCCGGGAGGGCAGATTTATTGATGGTACTTGCTAGGACTAACCCTGATATTTCTGTTGGTCATAGAGGTTTAAGTATTTTTGTCGTAGAGAAAGAACGAGTCACTGGACATAGCTTTAGCTTCCATCAGAACCACGGTGGGAAACTTGAAGGAAGAGCGATTCCCACCCTGGGATATAGGGGGATGCATAGCTATGAAATATCTTTTCAAGATTGGAGAGTCGCTTCAGATTCCCTTATCGGAAGTGACGCCGGAGAAGGAAAAGGTTTCTATCTTCAAATGGCTGGATTCGAGAATGGAAGACTTCAAACAGCAGCTCGTGCTGTTGGAGTTATGCAAAGAGCTTACGAAGAGGCGCTTCTTTATAGCAAGGATAGAAAAGTTTTTGGTTCGCCTTTAGTGGATTACCAATTAACGCAGTTCAAACTTGGCCGGATGTCTTCATTAATTCACGCGTGTAGACAGTACACGTATAAAGTTGGTGAACTCATGTCAAATGGTGGGGGTACTCTTGAAGCAGCAATGGTTAAGGCGTATGCGTGTAAAGCTGCGGAGTGGGTTACACGAGAATCTATGCAAATACATGGAGGGTTCGGCTACGCAGAGGAGTATGTCGTGAGTCGTCTTTACGTAGACGCGCGAGTGTTATCTATCTTTGAAGGTGCTGACGAAACTCTTTGCCTAAAACTTATCGGTAGAAGAATTCTAGATTCTTAACCCAAGCCCTTTCTTGCCGGGGGCAAGTCATCAAATTCAGGTTCTTCTTTTTTTGATTGCGCTTCGAAGACACTAGCCATGTCTTTAGGTTGATACATTCCAGCTTGCCATGTTGCAATGAAGTTTAAACTATCTGCGACTGAGTGATCTCTTGTGTAGTTTATGCTTTCTTTCGTTCCCCAGATTGCTAGTGGGGATTTCGTTGCTATTTCGGCAGCGATCTCCAAAACGGCTTCAACCATTAGTTCATGGGTTGAGAAGACTTCGTTTACTAAACCAACTTCAAGTGCTCGCTGAGCCGGCATTCTTCTACCGGTATACGCTAATTCTCGTGCTACTCCTTCAGGTATTATTTTTGGAAGCCTTTGAAGCGTTCCGACATCAGCCGTCATTCCTATATTGATCTCTTGTATGCAGAACCACGCGTCCTCTGTCGCATACCTCATATCAGCAGCTGTAACCATATCAACTGCACCACCTACGCAACCACCTTGTATAGCAGCCAAGACTGGCATTCTCGCTCGCTCAAAACATGTAAAGCTCTCTTGAAGGTGAAGTGCTGATTCCCGAGTAAGCGCATTTCGCCTGCCTCGCTCAGTTTTTTCTCCGTCACTTAGTCCACCTCCAGTAAAGACGGCTAGGTCCATTCCTGCACAGAAATGTTTGCCTGTTGAAGAGATAACAATTGCTCTTGCCTTCCCTTCTTCGCTTATTTCATTGATGATTTTTGGAAGTTCGGTCCAAAAGGAAGGAATCATCGTATTGAGGCTAGGTCCTCGGTCAAGTTTTACGTGAGCAACCTTATCGGTAATTGATACATCAAAACATTCATAACTCATAACTAAAGAATCCCATCTATCCAGTTCCTTTCGTTACCGTAATCCAATTTTTTTAACTGGTGCAATTGAGCAGCAACATCTACTTAGAAAATAGGGTACATTCTTTTTATGCTTGAAACGAAAAAAACGTTTTGCCGTATCTGCCATGCTGCTTGCCCGATGGAGATAGATATTGAAAATGGGCAAAAAATAGTTGCTGTTCGGGGCGACCGATCAGATCCTTTATTTGAGGGCTACACCTGCATTAAGGGAAGACAATTAGCTGATCAGTTTCATAGTCCAAGTCGCCTGCGATCGCCATTTAAGAAAACTACTGCAGGTGCTTTCGAGGAAATAGCATCTGAGCAAATTCTTGATGAGATAGCAGAACGTTTACAAAGGATTACAGAAAAGTATGGTCCAAGGTCAGTAGCAACTTATATTGGGACGGGAGCTTACCAAAACAGCATAGGTGTACCCGTTGCATCAGCGTGGCACGAAGGTTTTGACTCACCATCTTTTTATACTTCGCTAACAATTGATCAGCCCGCACACAGGAGTTCGTTACTTCGACTTGGTTCATGGGAGGCGGGATGGCAGAACTTTACTGATGCTGATGTTCTTCTTGCGGTAGGGTATAACCCCTTAGTTTCAAGTTATGGACCTGCTAGCGGACTGCAGGGAACAAATCCCTTTATAAAGCTCCGAGATGCTAAGAAAAGAGGGTTGAAGCTTATTGTCATCGACCCGAGAAGAAGCGAGTTGGCTACTCAAGCTGATGTGTGGCTTCAGGTCAAGCCAGGCGAAGATCCTACTTTGCTTGCATCGATGATTGGTCATATCCTCAATAACGATCTTCATGACATAAGTTTTTGTGAACAACATGTAGACCAAAAGCAACTTCGTAGATTAAAAGATGCCTGTTCTGCCTTTACTCTTAACTACGCGGCTGAAAGGTGTGATATCTCGCATGAGGATATTAAGCGTGCAGCGGAGATGTTTGCGTCAGGGCCAAAGGGTACAGCAGGATCCGGAACAGGTCCTAATATGGCACCACACGGAACGTTAATGGAATCCTTGGTATTAACTCTAAATGTCCTATGTGGTCGCGTCCTAAGAGAAGGTGATGCACTCGAAAGCCCATACATGCTTTCTCCTGGAAATACACGACGAGCACAGGTAACTGCCCCCAGTAGCCCAACCCCAGGAGCACCTCATAGAGTCAGGGGATTATCTGGATTGCCAGGTGAAATGCTTACTAATGCATTAAATGATGAAATTCTTCTGAAGGGAGAAGGTCAAGTACGTGCATTAATAGTGTCGGGCGGAAACCCTGTTCAGGCATGGCCAGATCAGCAAAAAACACTACAAGCATTAGGTGATCTTGATCTGCTTGTTGTAATTGACCACCGTATGACTGCTACTGCCCAGTTAGCTGACTATGTGATAGCTCCTCGACTCCAACTTGAACGTGAAGATGTTCCAAATGTTATGGATCGCCGTTTTCCTGCTGTGTATACCAATTACGCGGAAAGGGTCATTAATACGACCGATGATGTGCTTAATGAGTGGGAAGTCTTTGTTGGGATAGCGAAGCGAAACAAAACTAAAATTAAGTTAGCAGGTGGAGAATTACCCCTCGATGATCATCTGACGGACAGTAAAGTAATCGATTATGTTTATGGAAATTCTAGATTTTCGATGGATAAATGGAGAGAAAACAAACGAACGATTCATGACGATAACGCAATAAGGGTTCTGCCAGGCGATCCTGAAAATGACGCGCGTTTTGCTGTTTGCCCAGATGATGTATTCAAAGAGTTGTCTGAGGTTCGAAAAGAAACCTCTGGAACTGAACTATTAAGCACTTTTGATAAGTCGCTTTTCTCATACCTTCTCGTGGGGCGGAGGCTAAAGCATGCTCTTAATTCCTTAGGGTCAGAATTACCCGGCCTTTCTAAGGTCGCCACCACTAATTACGTTTACGTAAATCCTGATGACCTAACAGAGTTGGGGGCTACGGATGGTGATTTACTAAAAATAAGTTCACCGAGATCTTCAGTTGTTGGCGTCATAGAAAGTGACCCTGATATTAAACGAGGTGTTGTTTCAATGTCGCACTCATGGGGTGGCATTTCTCTTACGGATGAGAAGGTTCGGGATATCGGGTCTCCAACGAATCGTTTAGTTTCTTCAGATAGCGGGTACGACCGAATTACCGGACTTCCGATAATGAGCGCAATTCCGGTGAATATCATCGTAATTACAGATGACCAGCTTATCTCAAGCTAATCGTTAAAGCCGCTCAGTTCTCGATCACCGGTCAAAGCACCTTTAATCACTTTTCCACTTGCAGTTCTAGGCAGGGGAGAGGTTCTCTGCTCCCAAATTTCTGGAATTTTATATCTTGCTAAAGTCTCTAAACACCATTCTGAAAAGGTATGTGCATCGAAATGCCCCTTTTCACTGAGGACAATGATTGCTTTAGGTACTTGTCCCTTCTCTTCATCATCGACCCCTACTACAGCTGCTTCATGAATGAAAGAATGACTTTCAAGTCGATGCTCAATCTCAACAGGGTATATGTTCTCACCGGAACGAATAATCATGTCTCTTGCGCGGGAATTGATATATAGCTTCCCATCCATAATCTTGCCTATATCACCCATTGCTAGCCAACGACCTGTTTTGAGAGTTTCGTTAGTTGCGTCATCATTGCCCCAATATCGCAGCATCGAGTATGCAGATCTTACATGTATTTCTCCCTCTTCTCCTTCGCGGAGAGGATTATCCGTTGAGTCTCGAATTTCTATTTCATACCCCAAGCATGGACTTCCGGCTGAATCTGGATTGTCTTTAAATTCCTGTCCTCCGATTGATGTGATGACACCGCATGACTCGCTACTTCCATAGCCTTGACCTATTGAGTGAGCTGCTTGAGGGAAATGCTCTGAGATCAAATCCTGCATATGCTTAGAGAGGTGAGCGCCACCACTACTTACACGAGCTAATGAGGTGGTATCGCGAGAGGCGAATTCAGGATGAGACATGACTCTAGGTCCCATATCACCGATCGCTACCCAGTTCGTTACCTTCTCTTCCTCAATAAGTCGAAGTACATCGCCCGGGTCAAACCTACCTTTTCTAAAGATTAGCTTTGCCCCATTCGTCATGTTCATAAGGACACCTGCTGGAAGGCCCGAAATATGGAAAAGTGGTGATGTTGCGAGGATTATCTCCTGATCATTCGGTAGAGACGAAATATCTATATCTAGAAGAGTTAAAGCGATCAACTTTTTCTCGTAAGCATTATGGATAGTTCCATCGACAAAGCCTATGAGGCTTCTATGGGAGAGCAGTGCCCCTTTAGATTTTCCGGTAGTTCCAGAAGTAAATAGAATTAGTGCTGGGTCATCCTCTTCTAAGGATGGGTATTCGGGTTCATCTCCTGAAGCTTCAAAAAAAAGTGAATTCTGGTCAAAATCTATAACTTCAAAATTTCCCAAAACTAACCCGGCGCGGGCTAGTCGTCTCGAATCTCCGACGATGAGAGATGGATCTGTTAATTCGATCGCATGACGTATTTCTGTTTCTGTCCACCAACCATTTAATGCCGAAACAATTGCTCCCAAATGAGTAGCTGCAAAAAAACTTATCACCCATTCTGGGGAGTTAGCAGCAAGAATAGCGACTCGATCTCCCTGGTTTATTCCGCATTGAGTTTGCATCCTAAAAGCAGTCGATTCAACGCGTAACCTGAACTCTTCGTAGGTAATCCTTGTTTGTTCAAGGACAAGGAACTCTCTTGAAGACCATTTTGCTATATTTGCATTGAACATTTCACGAATAGACTTATGCCTGTTTTTAAAAACTAAATGAGTTTCTCCTAATACGTCTTCGTAAGTAGTTTCCCAATCTCCTCCAGATCCTCGAAGGTCGTACTGAATTTTCTTGATCACCTCCGTCTCTGAAGCCATTAGTTCTTTCTCCGTCGTTTGAGTTAGTTAAGAGGGTTAGTCTTCAAGAATTGTAAGATACTAGCGACTAGTAGTTCAGGTGCGTCTTCCTGGCAAAAGTGGCCTACGCCTGGAAGTTTGATAACCGGACTCGATGGCCACAGTGACGTGAAGTCCGCTATAGCAAACTCAGGCGGTATCGCATAGTCTTCTAGTCCTTCTAAAAGTATGGCAGGTTTTGAAGTGAGATCTTCAACCCCATTTAAGCCCTCTAATACGTACTCTCCTATTCGACCCATGTATACGTCTATAGGAAACTCATATGCCCCTATTGAACTGTCATAGTCTGGAAATGGTGAACTATAAGCCTCTATCCATATATCGTCTATTACTTTGGACGAAACACCAAGTAATTTCATTATTGAGACAACAGTCGACCCGGCATTTCGAAGTATTGCTTCAGTTCGACCGGTTTCTAGCCCCTCTCCGATCCATTGAAACCAGCGTGATTCATGTATTTTTGGTATTTCGTCTGAGACACGACCATACCCTGCGAGTGTGTTCATGTAGACAAGGCGACTTACTCGCTCGGGATTACGAACGGTATATGCGGTTCCGATAGGTCCACCCCAATCTTGCATAACAAAAGTTATGTTGTTTAAATCGAGCGAATCAATTAGACGACTTAGATTTTCAGTATGGTTCTGAAGTGTATATTCGCGATCCAATGGGGTTTCACTTTTCCCAAATCCCATATGATCGGGGACTATGACTCGAAACTCCTCTGCTAAAGGGTCAATCATGTTTCTATATAAATACCCCCACGTAGGTTCGCCATGTAAACAAAGCAACGCTTCTCCTTCCCCTTCGTCAATATAATGCTGTCTGAAGCCAGATTCAGTACAAAATTGAGGTTCGTATCTCCACGTGCCGTTAAAGGTCTCATTTTGAGGGATCATGAGTAAATATTCCCATGCCTTTTAAGTAATCTCCATTCTCAAAGAAAGTTTTCGGCATGTTTGTGAATGGTATGGAAACAAAAGTTCATGAATAGATCTTCTAGTAGAGTCTATAACTAATTGAATGAGTGGAATTTTAAGGACCACGGGGGTTATGGGATATGAATACTGAGATTCTTCGAGAATATAGGGCAAGGATTGATGAATTAGATGAACAACTTATATGTCTGCTGGCTGAACGCTTTGAAATTACAAAAACAGTTGGTGAATTAAAGGCTAAAACTGGTTTGCCTGCTGCTGATCCACAACGTGAGAAAGAGCAGATAAGCCGACTTCACGAAATAGCCCGAAACGAAGGGATGGACCCAGTCTTTGGTGAAAAAGTTTTCCGGCTCATAGTTGATGAAGTCATAAGGCACCATCTCCAAACTGCTGATAAGCATGGTGATCTGGAAGCTTAACCCTCTTGGATGTTAGATTGCTTCCACTTATTCCAATATGTGATTTCTTCTGCGGGTTTTCTTTTCCCAGGTTTAAAGGTCTCTCCGAGATAGTAAGCAGTGGGAACGCATGCAAGTTGCGTTATTGTCCCAGGTATTTCAAGTGCCTCTCCAACTCGTTCACTGTAACGAAGGTGTAAGGTTGTCCAAGCTGTTCCAAGACCTCGCGCTCTCGCAGCTAGCATATAACTCCAAACTGCAGGCAAAACAGAACCCCACCACCCCTGAAGTCCGCCACCTAGATCTCCCTCCATATCTGCGGGACTTCCTAATGAACAAGGAATTGCAAGAATAGGAACTTTTTCCAGTATCTCAGCCAAGTAATCGCTTGAAGACATGATTTTTTGCACCGTCGGGTCATCCGGAATTTTATTTGAAACTGCTTTCTTTTGAGCGTCAATATAGGGCGCATAACCTTCTCTATAGGCCTCTGCAATGACTAATTTCTTTTCAGGGTCGTCAACTATAACCCATCGCCACTTTTGATAGTTACCTCCAGCTGGCGCCTGAGTTGAAACTTTCACACAGTCAAGAATTAGCTCTCTTGGCACGGGTCGACTTAGGTCTAGCCTTTTGCGAACAGCCCTAGTCGTTGAAAGTAAGTGATCGACTTCATGTATATTAAATTCTTCCATGCTTCCTCTTTAGTCTTTCTCTATCATTCGGGTCAAGCTAAAGTAAGAGCAAACATAATTAACGAAGAGGTAGAACATGTCACGAATTGACATTCCTGATGGGGATGGGTTAGAGCGAAGCCGACTTTGGTTCATGCAACCAGATGTTGGGAAAGGTATCGGTATAACTGGGAATGCGCTTTACACGAAGGTTTCCCTAGATACCCGAGTTAGAGAAGTGGCAAGAATGCGCATTGCTCAGATTAATGATTGTCATATATGACTTGATACCCGCTCCGCATCGGCGATGCAGCAAGGATTAGATGACGACCTATATCACCGAGTTGCTGAGTACTCTGAGATAGGTGCTTTCTCCAAAGAAGAGAAATTGGCAGCAGAACTAGCAGAACGATTTGTTTTTGATCATGTGGCGCTAAGATCCGACGAAACTTTTTGGCAACGGATGAAGTCAAGTTTTTCTGATCAGCAAATATTAGAGTTACTGTCATTAATCGGATTCTGTCTGGGAGTCGGAAGATTGCTTGCGGTTCTTGATGTGGCGAACGACTGTCCAATAAACCTGACTGCAGATCCAGGTGAGGATCCTTCGTTCTACGCACATGGTTAGCTTCGATTGAGGAGGCGTTGTGGCAGGTCCGCTTAGTGGAATAAAGATAGTTGAATTGGCACAGATGATCGCCGTGCCTGGGGCTACGCATTTATTAGCTACCCAAGGTGCTGAAATTGTAAAGGTTGAGAATACAACTGGCGGGGATGATCTCAGAATGTACGGTAGTCGAAAAGGTAATATGTCTGGCTGGTTCGCTAATGCTAATTCTGGCAAGAGATCAATTGGACTAAATCTTGAACATGAAGAGGCAAAAGAAATACTAAAGTCTTTCATAAGAGATGCTGATGTATTCATAGAGGGTTTCCGTCCCGGCGCTGTATCCCGCCTAGGGTTTTCTGCTGAAGAAGCATTCAGAATAAACCCGAATCTGGTTTATGTGTCTTCATCTGGCTTCGGAGCCGAGGGACCATACAGTGATAGACCAGTTTATGACCCTGTTATACAAGCAATTTCAGGGTGGGCTGGGGCACAACGAAATACTGACGGTCCCACTCTTATTCGCGGGATGGTAGCGGATAAAGTAGCGGCCTTAACGACGTCACAAGCGATTACGGCAGCGTTATTTGCTCGAGATAAGACAGGCGAAAAGCAACATGTTCAGGTTTCAATGCTTGAGGCAAATATTGCATTTAATTGGCCTGATGTAATGATGCATGAAACTGTTCTAGATGATGATGCATTACACCTTCCCAATTTACTAGGCTCATACCAGTTATTCTCGACATCCGATGGGTGGTTATCTGTAACCGCAGGAACCGATTCTCAATGGGAAGCAGTTTGTTCAGCTCTTTCTCGTGAGGACCTTGCCGAAGATGAACGATTTTCCTCAGCGGCCAATAGAAGTAAGCACTTTACTGAATGGTATGAATCTTTCGATGAGATGCTTGGTGCATTTACGACTGAGGAAGCCCTCAAGAAGTGCCAAGACGCAGATGTTCCAGCAGTGAAAGTACTTGACCCTTCAGAAGTAGCACATGATATTCATGTGGAAGAAGTAGGATCAGTCGCTGAGGTTGAACATCCCATTATTGGCAAAATGCGAGTTCCCCGACAAGGAGCGGTGTTCAATAACTCAACGTATCATTCCCCTAGACCAGCACCTGCATACTGCCAAGATACGACGGACCTCCTTATTGAGCTTGGTTATTCAACAGATGTTATAGAAAAACTAAGATCAACCGGAACAGTTTCTTAGCTTCTATGAATTGGTCTAGTCCTATAACTGAACGTCTAGTGACGCCATCAGGCGTCACTGTTGAGTATGACCTGTGGGGTGAGATTAAGAAAGATGCGATCTTGCTTTTGCACGGGGGAGGGCAAACCAGGCACTCATGGAACGCCACCGCCCAAAAGATAACTCATTCTGGTGGCTGCGCTATAACAATGGATCTAAGAGGCCATGGAAATTCAGATTGGTCTAATAAAGGTGATTATGAGCTCAGTGACTTCTCTGAAGATGTTTCTTTTCTTATAGACGGTCTGGGAATATGCCCATCACTAGTTGGCGCATCACTTGGAGGACTTGTCGGTATCTATCTTGAAGGGCGATACAAACCAGGATCTATCTCTGCTCTAGTTCTGGTCGACATAGTCCCGAATATAAATGTTGTAGGAGCGGAAAGGGTTAAAGACTTTATGCTTGAACACTCCAAAACAGGTTTCTCGTCATTATCAGAAGTTTCAGATATTCTTTCGAAGTACAACCCTCATCGTGAGAGATCATCAGACTTAGAGGGGTTGAAAAAAAATCTACGAAAACGAGGTGACAAGTGGTTCTGGCACTGGGACCCCATGTTCATCTCAAGTGAAAGAGGTAAAGAAAACCCCGATATGCGGAACCCTGACTTATTAAACGAACTGTGCAGTAACATATCTATTCCAATGTTGTTAGTTCGAGGGAAACTAAGTGATCTCGTTACAGAGGTTCAAGTTAGCGAATTTCTTGAAAGATATCCGAATGCGAGTTTCGCTGACGTCAGTGGTGCTGGTCATATGGTTGTCGGGGATAAGAATGATGTATTTGCAAATGAGGTTATTGAATTCCTCAACCGGTAGTTTGATTACTCTTCGTTCTTGTCCGCATCGTTGATTTCGTTTTGATACCATTTGGGTACCATTGCTCGTGGGTTATTTGCGGCAAGCTCAGGCCTTGCGAGACCAAGCAAAGCGTAGTCAATATCTGATGGCAACTTTTGTGTATGAGCTCCGCCATCAACCCTGATAGTTTCTCCGTTTACATAATTGGATTCATCGCTTGCTAGGTAGAGAGCGCAATTAGCAACATCATCTACATGCCCCATCCTTTTAGAGGGGGTTTGTAAACGAACTGTTTCAACAGCGAATGGAATTTTGAAGATTTCGGATGTCATTTCGGTTTCAATCACATGGGGAGCTATGCAATTAATACGAACCTGATCGTTCCCGTATTCGACAGCCGCAAGCTTAGCTACATATTCAAGTCCCGCTTTAGAACCTGCGTAGCCTACTCTTCCTACATTTGGGTTATGAGCCGTAAGTGATGAACATAAAATAGCTGACCCTCCACCGGAATCAGCCATGGCGTTGCACATAAATCTTAGAAAGTAAATTGCACCATTGAATTGGACGTTAACCATAGGCTCAAGATGATCAGGCGTGATTTCTCTGATAGTTCTCACATCGTCGTATCCAGCAAAATTAATAGCTGCGTCAATACGGCCATATTTACTCGTTATCTTCTTTTGCGCTTCTTTGCCTTGTTCAAAATCAGTTACATCCCACTCAACGCCCAATCCATTGAATTTTGCAGCTGTTTCTTCTGCGAGTTTACCTCTACGCCCTGCAATGACGATTTCTGCTCCTTCAGTAGCGAAGAGTTTTGCGCATGCATATCCGAATCCACTTGCGCCTCCAACGACGACCGCTACTTTTCCTTCCATTCTTCTCATTCTTTGACAATAGCCTCATTACTTCTAAGATCCTATTTTCCGAATTTCTCGTTCTGTCCTACTACTAGTACTCTTCTTATGGAGAAAAACATTTAGGGGACTACTGTGAGCATTTTGGATGACTTCAAATTGGATGGCAAAGTAGCGGTCGTGACCGGCTCCGGACAAGGAATCGGTCGTGGCATCGCATGGGGTCTAGCAGAAGCAGGGTGCGATGTTGTTATTAATGCTCGGAGAAAAGAAGATCTTGAAATAACAGCAACTGGTATCGAAGAAAGGGGAAGGAAAGCCCTAATCTTTGATGCGGATATCCGTGATAATTCTGAAACTCTAGGAGATTTGGCTATTGACTCCTTTGGATCACTTGATATTTGGGTGAATAATGTCGGTGGTTCTGATGAAAAGAAAACACGTACTTTAATTGATACTCCAGATGATATTTTCCGAAGACAATTGGAGCTGAATTTGACTACAGCATTTCAGGGGGCCAAGGCTGCTGCGAAACGGATGGAAAGTGGTGGGGCAATCGTCAATATCTCATCAGGAGCAGGTATGAGGGGATCTCCTTTCACCGGACCCTATGCAGCGGCAAAAGCCGGAATGTTAAATATGACTGAGACGCTAGCGATTGAGCTAGCGCCTAAAATTCGTGTTAATTCGGTTTCCCCAGGTCCGGTGGTTACAGAAGCTTTCGCAGAAGTTTTAGGTGCAGATGGAGCTGAAGAAGAGATAGCTGCAACTATTCCTCTAGGGTTTCTTGGAACTCCAGATGATATTGCAGCTGCGGTTGTCTTTCTCTCAAGCTCTGCATCAAGGTGGATAACTGGAAGGAATTTGCTTGTTGCTGGTGGTCGAACACACAGGGCGTATCAATATCAAGCAAGATTAGAAAACGAACAAGATCAAGAAAATTAAGGAGAAACAATGAAACTTAACCTATCAGTAGATGAAGTTCTGGCTACTACCAGAGCTGTTCGTAAGCGCTTAGATTTTGACAAACCAGTTGAACCAGAAGTAATTAAAGAATGTCTAGAAGCCGCTCTCCAATCACCAACAGGTTCCAATTCTCAGAGTTGGGAATGGCTTGTCGTTACAGATCCAGACCAAAGAGCAGCTCTTGCCAAGCTGTATCAGCAAGGGTGGGAGCTTTACACCCAAATGGAAGGGAATGTACAAACTGCTTATAAGGGCGTTAATGAAGACCGTATATCTCAGCAGAGTCGAGTTCTAGACTCAGCGACATACCTTGCTCAGAATTTTGAAAAAGTTCCCGTAATGATGATCCCAATTTTGCCTGGCCGCTTTGAAGGTCTTCCATCAATGGCCTCGGCTGCAATGTTGGGCTCTATACTTCCCGGTGCTTGGAGTTTTATGTTGGCTGCTCGGGAAAGAGGCTTAGGGACAGCTTGGACAACGATACATTTGATGTTTGAAGAGCAAGCTGCTGAGGTTCTGGGTATTGACTATCAAACCTATACCCAGTGTGCATTAATTACATGTGGATATTCAAAAGGCACAGACTTTAAACCTGCTAAAAGACCTCCGCTCGAGACAGTTCTTCATTGGGACCGATGGGAAGGAGAGGCACCATGAATGAGGCAACACCTGAAGAGGTAGTTACAAAATTTATTGATCTGATTAATCAGAGCGACTTAGTAGGGGCTACTAATTTGCTCTCAGAAAATTGCGAATATGACAATGTGCCGATGGGGAAGGTATTCGGTCGTGAAACCATACTTGCTCAGCTTGGACCCATGATGGAAAGATGTGCTGAAATAGATTGGATTACAATCCGTCAAGTATCTTCTGGTCCAGTTGTAATGAATGAACGATTAGACAAGTTCCTATGGCCTCATGGATGGGTTGAAATGCCTTGTGCAGGGATATTTGAGGTCGAAGATGGAGAAATTATTTTGTGGCGTGATTATTTTGACCTACCTACTTATACCAACCAATTACCTAAGCCACCAGATGAAAGTTGATAGGTGTCTTCAGATCTGGGTTCCCCACTTCAAGGAACAGTTTTAATTGTTGATGTCGAAGTTGGTGACCAAATAACTGAAGGGCAGAGAGTTGTACTACTAGAGTCCATGAAAATGGAACATGAGGTGCTGGCTCCATCTGGTGGGATAGTCACGAGGGTTTTCATTGAGGCTGGGCAAATGGTTGAGGAAGCAGAAAATCTCTTTTCCTTCGAGAAGAAAGAAACCGCTACACGCAACGACATAACCAATCAAGAGATTGATCTAGCCCATGTTAGACCTGATCTTGCTGAAACGATGGAGCGTCATGATATTGGAAAAGATCATAGGCGGAAAAATGCAGTTGAGAAACGTCATGAAAAAGGACAAAGAACCGCCAGAGAGAATATCGCTGATCTAGTTGATAATGGAAACTTCCTAGAATATGGACCTTTAGTTATTGCTCCCCAGCGTAAGCGCCGATCAATAGAGGATTTAATTTTAAACACACCCGCGGATGGCATGGTCGGAGGTCTTGCTGAAATCAATTCAGATTTATTTGAAGCGGATCAGACACAATGTGTGGTTATCTCCTATGACTATTCTGTACTAGCAGGAACTCAAGGAGGGCAGAATCATAGAAAAAAAGACCGACTATTCGAAATAGCTAAGAAGTGGAAACTCCCCGTAATCTTCTTTACAGAGGGTGGTGGGGGAAGACCTGGTGACACCGATGGATTGCAAGTTGCAGGGTTAGATTGCTTAGCTTTTGGCTTGTGGGCTGACCTCTCAGGTCATGTTCCGCTCGTAGGTATCACCTCAGGTTTTTGTTTCGCTGGAAATGCCGCAATCCTAGGCTGTTGTGATGTAATCATCGCAACAGAAGGTGCAAATATTGGTATGGGTGGACCTGCGATGATTGAAGGCGGAGGTTTGGGTACATACCACCCCTCCGAAGTAGGACCTGTGGAAATTCAGAAAGCAAACGGTGTGGTCGATATTGTTGTTCAAGATGAACGGGAAGCAGTCCAGGTAGCGAAGAAATATCTATCGTATTTTCAAGGTGAAACCAGTGATTGGGATGTCCAAGACCAGCGTACTCTTCGCCACTTAGTGCCTGAAAACAGATTAAGAGCATATGACATCAGGAAAGTTATTAACGTTCTCTTTGATACTGATTCGGTGCTTGAGTTGAGAAAAGATTTTGGCATCGGCATTATCACATCGCTGGTTCGCATTGAAGGGAAACCGATTGGTGTTATTGCAAATAATCCTAATCATCTAGGGGGAGCAATTGATGCTGATGCAGCAGATAAAGCATCACGATTCATGCAATTATGTGATTCATATGATCTTCCCATAATTAGTTTGTGCGATACCCCAGGTTTTATGGTTGGACCCGAAGCTGAAAAGACGGCTTTAGTGAGGCATGTAAGCAGAATGTTCGTCAACGCTAGATCTGTTTCAGTTCCAACTGGGACCATCGTTTTGCGTAAGGCATACGGCCTTGGGGCACAAGCTATGGCTTCTGGGGGATTCAAATTCCCTATGTTCACTATTTCATGGCCGACAGGCGAGTTCGGTGGAATGGGGTTAGAGGGAGCAGTGAAATTGGGGTATAAGAAGGAGCTTGAAGCCATTGATAATCCTCAAGAACGCGAAGCAGCCTACCAAAAACTAGTTGATCGGATGTATCAGGTTGGCAAAGGACTAAGTATGGCTGACCACTTTGAGATAGATGATGTGATTGATCCTCAGGACTCTCGCCAATGGATTACTGCAGCTTTGCGTGCTGCTGGTCCACCAGCGAAACGTACTGAAAAAAAACGGCCAATGATTGATACGTGGTAGGGGTAACGGCCTAAACCCCGACGGCGTTTCTTGTTCTATTCTCTGAAATCACTAGACCAACTAGTACTAAGCATGATGCGAGGGTTAACCAAGTGCCAACTCCTATATCAAGCCCACTCCTTTGAAGGCAGGAAATAATAATTCCAAGAGGCATAGTTAATGCCACAACAGCAGCACCAAGTAGACAATGAGACAGTAAAAGATTAGGCCCAGGTTCTGCCAATCCTTTTGGCCGCAATCTCATGAGGCCAGCAATTACTAATGTTACTCCAATTGCAAACAACAAGTATCCGAATCTTGGCCCAGAAGTAGGGTTACCGTTTCTGCCATCAAAGGCCGATAGTTCTATCGATCCGCTTGTAACCCAGGCAAGGTAGGGGAAAGCAATTAATCCAACTCCGCAAATAATTGTCGTTGCTGAGAAAGCATGGCGTTTACTGTCACTAAGCGATTTTATCCCTTTGCTTGGACTAGGAATTCCCAATGTAAGAGGGGAGAGAAGCAGAGGTATTTGTGAGACAGTGAAGTAGGCACCTACAACACCCCAACCCGTTCCAGGGACACCTCGTCGGCGCCCTACTCCGTGTTCAAATATAGGCAACCAACCAACGATAAAACATATTAGGTTTAACCATGCCGCTACTCCAACAATAAGAGTTAACTGCTCGACACCTAGACCCCGAACTACTTCTGAGCGGCCTGCTAATCTCATAACAGCCATGATGACAAGGATAATGGCAAGAATAAATCCTATGATTCCGAAACCAGTACCCCCGTCGCTACTAAAGACTCCGTAGCTTTCGCCTCTCTTGGCCCATGGGCCAACCAAAGTGAAGACAAGATATCCACCTGCCATAAGCAAGTGAGCATAGGCCAGTAAACGGTTATGGTTCATGATGCCTCCTCGTCGATTTCTCCACCAAGGTAACTCGCTTCCAACAGATCTTGCCTTTGGATAAGTTCTTCTGCTGAACCTTCTAATACAATCTCGCCATGACTCATCACGTAGGCTCTATCTGCCACTTCAAGTGCTAAGTGGACATGCTGCTCAACAATAAGTACTCCGGCTCCTGTCTCATTTGCGATATCTCTAACAATAGGTAAGAGTCTTTCAACAATGATAGGCGCTAAACCGAGACTCATTTCATCCACAAGTAGAACTTTGGGATTTGAGACTAAGGCCCTAGCCATAGCAAGCATTTGCTGCTCACCACCAGAAAGCAAGCCTGCTCTTCGGTTCATTAGTGGTCTCAAAGCTGGAAGTAGATCTAGTGCAGCTTCGTAACCCATTGCTTGCTCACTGCGTTTCCCGCGAAGCCCTAACCTGAGATTCTCTTGGACTGTTAGGCCAAAAAATAGTGACCGGTCTTCTGGAACATGGGCAAGTCCTAATCTTGCAGTCTTATGAGGTGCTCCGGAGTTAGCAGATTCACCAAGAACTGTGACCTTGCCCTCCAAAGTCTTAAGTAAGCCCGAGGTGGTAAGAAGTGTAGTTGTCTTGCCAGCTCCATTTGGACCCAATAGTGCTACAACTTCGCCTTTGGCAACATTGAGATTAACTCCTCTGATTACTGCTACGCCTGCGTATCCTGCGGAAAGATTTTCAATTTCAACTAAGTTATTAGAGTCCTGAGGTATTTCTCGTGATGATTTGGTCGTTGTATCAGTCATTTATTCCCCTGCTTCCTGTTCTTGTTGTTGAGTTCGCATTCGCTCGCCTTCCTGAGCTTGTATTTCTCCAGCTTGCTCACCAAGGTAAGCTGCTTTCACTGCTGAACTCTCTCGAATTTCTGCTGGGGTTCCTGCAGCTATTATCTTCCCGAAATCTAGGACATAAATGTAATCGCATACGCTTAGGACAAGTCCCATATCATGGTCAATAAGGAAAACTGACATATCATGATTCAAGAACTCCCTGAGGTGTCCACCTAGGATTTGGCTCTCAGCAGTATCAAGGCCAGCTGCCGGTTCATCAAGAAGAATTAATTTCGGTTTGGCTGCGAGTGCTCGTGCAACTCCGACAAGTTTGCGTCGCCCGTGGCTTAAATCTGTTGGCATTGAATCAGCGACGTCCCTCAGTCCCATAATTTCTAATGCCCAATCAACTCTGTCTTCGATTTCGGAATCTTTACTAGAAAGATGGAGCATGTCAGCGAGAAAGGTATACCATTTCGTGGGATAAGCAGCGACTAATAAGTTATCTCTTACACTCAGGTCTTCAAATAACTCAAGCGATTGAAATGTGCGAACTAGACCGCTTTGGGCTCGCTCATGCGGTTTTAATTCTCCGATATCCGCCCCGTCAAACATTGCATTCCCCGCAGATGTAGGCACATATCCAGTTATTGCATCAATGAAGGTTGTCTTTCCAGCTCCGTTTGGACCTATTAACCCCACAAACTTTCCGGTTGGTACTTCTAAATCAACGTGATCACATGCATTGAGTCCACCGAAGGTGACTGTAAGATCTTTTGTTTCTAAAATATTTGTCATACTACTGCCTCTTCGTCATTGCTTGTGTTTGTTGCTTCATCATCGGGAGGCCTTCTTAAAGCAGTGAGTGTATTCTTTACTAAATCTGTTTGTAGAAGAGCTACACCCTCACCGTTAGTTATTTTTGCGTTTACTATCAGGCCGATTGCTCCGACAGCATTTATCAGGCCTTTGTCAATAGATTCAAAATGTACCCCTAGGAATTCAGGTAGTAAGCCTCCTGCCATCAAACATCCGCCAACGATTGCACCCCAAATAGTTGTGATGCCTCCTAGATAAACGAAGGCTAATAGGGCGAGGCCCCCGAAGACCTCGAACTGAGTTTCTTGCAGTCCAGGTAACTTATAAGCAAGCAAGCAGCCGGCGATAGCAGCAATACCAGAAGAAATTCCAAAACCTAGTAACTTCATATTTGCTACATTGATTCCTGCGGCTGAGGCAGCACGTTCGTTTGCTCTAATTGCGAGAAAGCGCCTTCCTATTTGTCCTCTTCTCAAATTAGCAACTGCAATTCCAAGCAAAGCAGCGGTAATTATCAAAAATAGGCTGAATTTCCAATAATCATTTCTAGCTGTGACTGGATTGAACCCTCCTACGTATTGACCAAACCAGCTCGGTTTTGGAGTTGGGTTAACCGAGACAGAGCCATCACCCATAAGAGGTGGATTCCGTAATAGAAGATTTTCAATTGCGATTACAGCAGCGATAGTCACCACAGCAAGCTGTACACCACGTATTCGAAGAGCAGGAAGTCCTATTAAAAGTCCGCAGATAACAGCCACAACTATTGCACCGAAGAAAGCGAGTATCGTAGGCCAGCCCCAGCCAGTATTAGTTACGAAATCAGTATCACGAATTTTAGTCCCATCAGCCATAAGTCGAATCATGGCGTATGCTGCCAGACCCGAGATACTCCACTGGACTAAGGATATTTGCCCCAAGAAACCAACTAGAACCGTGAGGCTATACATAAAGACAATTGCGATTAGAGTAGTGCTGAGTACAGATTCCCATTTCGAAACAAAGATATTTGATAACAAAAGGGCGATTCCTACAGCACCGATGGCACCTATAGCAACATTGTTGGTAGAAGGTGCCCGAGGCTGTCTCCCTATGCTTATGGAGCCTCTTATCGGTAGTTTGTCTCCACGAAGGTACAAGACCACAATGATTAGAAGTAGAGGCATAAAGTTTCTTACTCCTTCGCCAGGCAGTATTGAAGGCCACCAATCATTTGTGGTTAATTCAACGCCACCACTAGCTATCATTCCTAAAAATAGCCCTCCTAGAGTTGCGCCAGGAATTGAAGTGAGGTTTCCGAATAGGGCAGCCCCAAGGCCGCCTACGACGAACAAGGCGATTTGAGCTGGTTGTGTTTTATGGATAAATAAGATTCCAGCAACACCTGCTGTGATTGAGGCTAGAACCCAATTAGCGCCTGCAAGAAATTGTGGGGAGTATCCAAGTAGCGCAGCGCCTTTCTCGTTTTCTTCGGCTGCCCTCGTTGCTATTCCGAATTTCGTAAATCGGTAAAGGCCCCAAATTATTATTGCCATAACAATTGCTGCGCCGAAAAGGTAGAAATTAGACCTCGGAATAGTTCCACCGAGCCCCAAGAAATTCCTAACGGGTTCGGCAGTATTATTAAATCCAGAGAATCCTTCATCTCCTCGGTTCTGACCACCAAAGTTAACAACAATCATTGAGCTGAGATAAAGGAATACACCAATGGAACCGATTACTTTTCCTAAAATTGGTGAGTTCCGCAATGGGCGGAATACTAGGAAGTGCATTAGGAGGCCGAGAAAAGCAGACATTAGCAAGCAAATGAAGATGGTCAGGGCCAAGTTGGGTTTATTGTCAAAAGCAACGTTGTCGAATATGTCTATTCGGACAGGGATGTTGCTGAGCTTGAGTGTTTTCAAGAACCCGAATTCGGGAATCGGATCAAACCAAGGGAGATAAAGACTACCTGATTCTCTTAGTTCGTCAAATGTGTACGCTGTGTATCCTGCGACGGCTCCATGGCCGAAGTTAATGACGCCAGAGCCCCGAAAGGCAATGACGATTCCTGATCCAAGCATCGCATAAAGGGCACCAGCGCCGATACCAGCGATTAAAGCTATTAGAAGTGCATCCACGTATTTCCCCCCATGTAATTCAATGCGTTCCTAGAACTGTGTCATTTATAGTCCTTAATGCAACAGCGGCGCAACTATATTGTTGCGCCGCTGAGCATTTTTCGTTCAGCTAACTAGTTAGCCTGCTACTGGACGAGGATTACCTTCTGCTGCGCGGAGTATTAGATCCGTTGCATCAAGTAGTTCTTCGCCTAATGGGCCATATTCAAACTGGCCGCCAGGTCCAGACCATACGTAGTATCCAGATGACTTCTGGCAAACAGAAACGAATTCGCTACTGTTCGTCGTGCAGTCAAGTGGGATTGCTTCGCCAGGTCGGTTCATATTATCTTGTGTAGCCAAGAAGCTTGAGAATCCTGCAGCGTCATTATCAATATCTCCGCCGGCTGCCTCAAATCGAATCATTTGAATGATTCCAGCTATCAATACGTCGTGTCCTACTTCCATGAAGTTTGACTTCGGAACCGTTGGTCCGAAACTATCAATACTTGCATTTCTCCACTCGTAGTATTTCGCTGTGTATGGATCCCAAAGATCTGGCCTGTCAGGAATACAGCATGATGAACCGAAGTGAACTCCAGCAGATGCTGGATTTGAGGTTACTGAATCGTCTCGGCAAGACCCTGAAGCTACAACCCCTCCCTCATAGCCATTAGAGGCTAGTGATGAAAGGATTTCGTTGCAGTCGGAGGCTTGTAGTCCAAAGTAGACCCAAGCGTTATCTGATCCTTCAACGAACTCAAGTACCTGCTGAACAACAGCGTCGTTGTCTGATGGGTCACCTGAAACATCTGGAATACCGATCCAGTCCTCTTGAGCGATTGCTCCATCATCAGTCAACTGTTGAATCATTCGTTCTTCAGTGTCTTGATAACAAACTAGACCAGGTCCAGTATCTGAATAAAGAATTACGTACTTATCAGCTTGAAGTGTCTCTACGCCATATTGCATAGCTGATGGGAATGCAGAAACACACCCACCTTCAGTAGAGATGATTCCTTCGGTGTCAAAATCCTCAATGAAGATTGGCACTGTTTGCATAATTGCTAATCCAGCACCTGTAAGTGTTGGCCAAAGTACTGGGTTAAAGAAGTCAATACCCTGAATATGTAGTTGTGGTTGAGCATCTGCAACACCGTTGGCGCATGCGACTGCCTCATTGGGGTCTAACCCATGAACACATGAATCCAGTTCAACTGGTCGGCCGTTCATTCCACCCATTGTGTTATTAACTGTTTCAACAGCTGCTTCCATACCTTCACGGATCTCTGGGAAAGAACCTACTGGGGTTCCTTCGATATTGATCAAGGTAATGAGGATTGGCTCTAGGCTATCGTCGGCAGCTACTGCTCCGCCATCAACGATTGATTCCCAAAGTTCAGCTCCATCGCCATTCACGCTATCGTCAGCTGTTCCAGCTGCTTCCTCTTCTTCAGCTGGAGCTTCTTCTTCAGCTGGAGCTTCTTCTTCAGCTGGAGCTTCTTCTTCAGCTGGAGCTTCTTCTTCGGAGCTGTCTTCACCTAAGACGCTGCTATCGCTGCTACTCCCACTATCGTCGTCGTCGCCACCGCAGGCTCCTGCGATTAAAGCGAATGCGAAGATGATTGAGAGAAGCTTTAATAAATTGCTTTTTCTCAAGGGTCCTCCCCCTCTATTTTCTAAGTCCAACATTTATTGAACTGATGGCTTATTGATCATTTGTGACAATCGTCACTAATCAATAATTAAAGTAAAACTATCCGATGTGAACACAAATAGGAAATTTTTCAGGAAATGTCATAAATTCGTAAAGATTTTATCAATTAGGTTTCTTCTCTATAATCGCCAAATTCGCGATCTCGTTCGCTAAGACTTTCCTTAAGGTCTCTCTCTCCGAGTTTATTCATGTATTCTTTAGAGGATTCTTGATGAAAGCCTAGTGCTTGAATGTCTGCGGTAGCTCTGATCCCGTTTCGTATTCCCGCTGACTCCATGGCTCGATGCGCAGCCCTCTTATTAAGAGCCAGTAGATCATTTGGTATCTTTGCAATTCGTTCAGCAATATCAAGTACACCGGTGTCAAGGTTTTCTTTTGGGAATGCTCTATTTGCCATGCCAGAAGAAACTGCTTCTAGCCCGGTCATGTGGTCACCGGTTAGAAGTGCTTCCATACCTTTTCGCATTCCCATCATCCAGGTTTGCCATTGCATGTCTGGAGGTGACATCAATCTGACGGGGGGATAGCCAATCTTTGCGTCTTCAGCTACATATATAAGATCACATGCATTTGCTAGCTCGGTTCCCCCGGCAAGGCACCATCCGTGGATTTGAGCAATAACAGGTGTTGACATGTCCCAAATCTCAAACCAGTTGTTGACTACGTGCCTTGACCACCAACCATCTGTTTTCGCAATAGAGCGTTCAACATCATGGTTAGGTTGAGACAAATCATAACCAGCTGAAAATGCCTCTCCTGACCCACGGATGATCATAACTGATATATTTTTATCTCTGTCGCCGTTACGCAATGCGTCAAATAATTCCTGCCTTATTTCGTCATTGAGAGCATTTCTCTTTTCGGGCCTATTTAGTGTAAGCCTAAGTATTTTTTTAGAAGGTTGATCTGTAAGTACTTTTGATTCAGTCATGGCTGTATATGTTTATTGAGCATTTGAACTTAATCAACTTAGCTCTCCGTTTAGGTAGGCATCGCGAAGTTTTCGTTTATTAATTTTTCCCATTGTATTTCGAAGCAATGTCGTTACTGTTACATATAGACGCGGGCACTTATAATGGCTTAGCCTGTCCCGAAGCCACTCAGCAATTGATTCCATATCAATTTCTGAAGTTGGGTCTGCTAGGACTATTAAAGCAATTAGTTTTTCTCCTAGATCCTTATCGGGTATGCCTATGCAACCCACGTCTTCAATCTCTTTATGGTCAATCAGTACTTGTTCTGCCTCTGCCGGATAAAGATTAACGCCACCTGAAACGACCATGTCACTGAAACGGTCAGTAATGAAAACATAGCCTCCATCGTTTATATACCCAATTTCGCCTAGTGTGAAGAGCCCCGGTTCAGGATTTGCTTGCGCAGTTTTCTCAGCGTCGTTAGGGTAAATTATTCCGCGCCCCGTTGAATCACGGAAGAATAACCTTCCCTCTGTTCCGGTTGGTAATTCATTTAAGTCTTCATCAAGAACATGAGCTGTAAAAGGTGGGATTGCTCTTCCTACTGACCCTGGGTTTTCCAACCATTCCTCACTTGTAATGGCGCAAACTGTTCCGACTTCGCTGGCTCCATATGCATCTCTAAATACAGGCCCCCACCAGTCAATCATCTCCCGCATAACGTCAACAGGGCACTTAGCACCGGTGTGAGCGGCGTATTGCATAGAAGAAACATCATATTTGTTCTTTACATCGTCGGGTAGGGCAAGCATCCTCACGAAATGAGTTGGCACCATCAAAGCAGATTCGGTTTTGTACTCATCAATTGTTGCTAGCGTGGTTTCCGCGTCAAATCGCCCAAGTATCACAGATGGTATACCTAATGTAAGAAGCCGCATGCCCGATAAAGGACCTGTGTGATACATCGGTCCTACGACAAGATGGGTGCCAAATTCAGCAAACCCACTTTGACTGAGTCCTTCGATGTGCTCAGTCATAGTTGTTCCGCCCGCAAACATTGTTGGAGGTAGTTCGGTTCCCTTAGGAAGACCTGTGGTCCCAGAAGTGTAAAGTAGGTTTGGCAATGGGGTGACCTCGTCGGGCGAAGGGTCAGGTGATCCTGTTAACAGCCAGTCTTCCCAATTGACTACCTCTGGATACCTTTGGCATTCCCATCCGACAACTTGGGTAATACCTGCTTCTCTAGCAGCAGCTATTCCCCGATCAGCTGTTTTGTCATCAATGAATAATACTTGGCTTTCAGAGTCTTTTAGGATGTAACTTGTTTCGTCTGCAGTTAAGTGAAAGTTGACAGGTACGGATGATGCCCCTCCGAATAAACCACCTAGATGAGCTAATGCAGTTTCAGCAGCGTTTTCAGCAAATACAGCAATCCGTCGCTTCTCACCTAGATTTAGCTTCAGAATTAAGTTAGCTGCCCTATTTATGATTTCATCAACTTCTTCCCATGTAAGTGATTTGTAGGGATCAGTCATTGCTATTGTGTTTGGTGTTTTAAGTGCTTGTTGTTTTGAAAATTTTGGCATTTTTCTCTCTACGTCGTTAACGATCGGTCGATTTAGTAGTGTTTTTAGGGAAGTGCAGTTTTGATTGTTTAAACTTCTTTTTGATCGGGTCTGCTAATGAGACTAGACCATCTGATCTGAAAATTGCTATTGCTATCATAAGTGCACCCGAGGTTGTAGTGCGCAATATCTGTCCTTCACTAGACGTTGTTGATAATATCCCAGCTGGGGATAGCGCAGCCCCAATCATCGCTCCGCCGATATGTCCTACTCCTCCAAGGAAAAGTAGGGAAACATTTCCAATACCTGAGATAGCATCCCAGGTGGAGATTTGAAGCACGGTTTGTTGATAGGCAGTAAGTACCCCAGCTACACCAGCAAGAGCAGAGGCAATAGCAAAGCCTAAGAGCTTTGTATTGGCAACATTCACTCCTATAGAGCTAGCTGCTTTCTCATTTGCTCTCACCGCTAGAAATTTCCGTCCTGTAATGCCTTTTCGGATCCCAGCCACAGCTGTAATAGATAACAGAAGCCAAAAACTACAGAAGATGATAAGGGCGTAGCGGTCTCTGCTGGTAGCCGGATCGACAGTGATGTTTATTCCCAACCATTTAGGTGGGGGAACCGATAAGTTTGACTTAGCGCCCTTTCCGATTAGGGATTCATTTCCCATAATAATCTCAGTAATAGCTACTGCCGCAGCGAGTGTCACTACTGCTAGTTGGAGACCTCTTATCCGAATTGCAGGAATAGCGATCAATACCCCAATCAAGACTGCGATTATCACGCCCACTAGCATTGCTAAAGGAGATGGAAATCCAGGACCTTGTAATGCGAATGCGCTAAGTCCATAAACTGATCCATCTGCAGCCAGCCTGCTTGATGTATATGCTGCAACTCCTGCAAAAGTTAAGTTAGCAAGAGAAAGTTGTCCCAGATACCCGATAATAATAACTGACGAGAGCATCAAAATCGCAGCTATGGTGCTCGTGATCAGGCGCCCTTGCGTGATAGGTGAACCAGTTATTAATACCCAAATAGAAAGAGCTATTAGAGCGATGCAGAGTGATTTCCATCGAAAAGGGGTAGGGGCTCGAGGCTGTCTCTCCGCAAATCTGGAGCCGCGCACTGGGAGCCTATGCCCTTTACTGAACTGAACAATTATTATTACTAATAAGGGGATAGCCTGTCTTAACCCCTCGCGAGGTATCAGATCTGGCCACCATGCTTTTAATGTCAAGCCTGCCGCCCCTGATTGGAAAGTACCTATAAGTATTCCACCAACCGTTGCAAGCCACGGAGAAGTTAAATTCGCAAATAATGCTGCTCCCAGAGCTGGAATTACAAATAAGGTATATCGAGTTGGTGTTAGCGTCACGAAGTCAAGAGCTAGAATTCCGCCTAGACCAGTTATTGTCGTTGATATTAACCAGTTAACTGTAGCGATGCGATTAGCAGAGTAGCCAAGAAGAGTGGCACCTGTTTCGGAATCTTCAATTGCACGTGTTGATAGACCTATTTTGCTATTCCGATAATAAAGTGCCAGTGCGCCTCCAATGATTATTGCAATCGCAACGAGGAACAGTCTGCTGTATTCGATGCCTCCTCCGAGGCCCAATGGATTTTTCCAGATACCTTCAGGCAGGATTCCATCCACTAATTTAGACCTGGACCCAAACTGGTAGCTTGCCAGTGACGTTAGATAAACTAATGCTCCAAGCGAGCCAATAATTTTTGATATTGGTGGTTTGTTTCTGAGGGGTCCAAAAATTAGAGTTTGTACTGCTACGCCGAGGAATATGGACATAAGCATTGCTGCCAGAAATGATGGGATTATTCCTAACCCAGAAGAAGCAAGATTGAGCTTGTATGGGATATCTATTGGACCAGGGAAGAAATCAAACCATGGAAAGTAAATATCCCCACTTTCTCGCATGGTGACGAATGTGTAGGCCGGATACATCGCCAGAGCGCCTTGATCAAGATTGATGAGACCGGATCCTTTGTGACCTACAACTATTCCTGTGGCCAGGATCGCGTAGAAGCCACCTATCCCGAGTCCGAGAATGCATAGAAGAAGAATTTCAGTCACGTATTGACGTTATTAGTTAATAAAAGCAATACCTCACTTAAGCGAGGCAAACGGATTAAGTTCCCATTCCGATGTAGGTAAACCCAATTCTTTCCATTTCGTGCCTATCAAAAACATTCCGAGTATCTAACAAGTTTGGGGTTCGCATCGATAGAGCAACTGCTTCCATATCTAATTGCTTAAAATCGTCCCACTCAGTAAGTATCGCTAATACATCAGAACCTTCTGCACATGCGTATGGATCATTTGCGATTTCTGTAAGAGGTAGTTCTGGTATCTCACCTTTAACTGTTGGATCAAAAGCAGATATCACAAATTGTTCTGTTTCTAATCTCTTAAGTACTTCCACTGCTGGTGAGTAACGAAGATCATCTGTTCCTGCTTTAAACGTGATTCCCCATGCGGCAACTCTTTTGTTTTTACCATCTTTCGGGATCAATTGTTTAACTTTGTGAGCAGTGCGGTCAAGATGTTGTTGATTCAACTCTATGGTGTGTTCAAGAAGAGTGAAGTCAAAGCCAAATGATCGGGCAACCTGAGTTAGTGAGGCACTGTCTTTTGGGAAACAAGATCCGCCCCATCCAGGCCCAGCTTGCATATAGTGAATGCCTATTCTTGGGTCATAGCCAATTCCATTCGTTACATCTTGTATATTTGCGCCAGTGATTTCACAAAGAGTCGCTATTTCATTAATGAATGTGAGTTTCATAGCTAGGAAAGCGTTCGCTGTATGTTTAATAAGTTCTGCTGATTCCCAACTGCTTATAAGAATAGGAGCGTCAACTTTTGAATATAATTCTGCGACCCTTTCCGAATGTTGTTTTGAATTTGCCCCGATAACTATCCTACTTGGTTCAAGAAAATCTTTTATTGCGTTTCCCTCTGAGAGAAATTCTGGATTTGAAACTACGTGGGTATTGTTTCTTCCAAGAGCCTTTTGGATTTTTTTTGCGGTGCCTAAGGGGACAGTTGATTTATTAACAACAATAGAGTTCGGCTTCAAGACACTTGATATTTCGTTTATTCCCTTTTCGAAGAATGACAGATCAGAACTGCCATCTTCATTTGCTGGGGTTGGAAGGCAAAGGAAATGGAATTCGGCGTTCTTTGACGCGTTTGCAGCTCCGAATACGAACGAGAGTTTCTGCGAGTCAACAACCTCACTTACTAATTCCTTAAGACCTGGCTCGAAGAAAGGGATCTCGCCTATTTTTAAGCTGTTAACGCGGTCGTTATCGTTGTCAGCAACTACCACATCGTGCCCAAGAAAGGCTAGGCAAGCACCAGTGGTGAGACCTACATAACCTGCTCCAATTACAGCGATTTTTGCCATTGTTCCTTCTAGAACTTCCCCAATCAAGATTGTATCTCTGTAAAAGCTTAATTTGTTAACGAATATCTGATTATGTCAGCGGGTTTTGCTTTTCTATAAAGTAGCCAGGGTTAGAGACATCTAATTTCATTGTCACAATGGCGAGCAGTTTCTCATGGAGTATTTCAAACTTGTCGTCATAGTCGCCTGCCTGGATCTTTTTGGAGAGGTCGGTCGCATCAACAGCATCAAGGTCATTAAATATGGTTTGTAGATCATCTTTATGAGAATTTCCCTCCTGAATTTCTCTTATTGCAATCTTCAAAGCGTTTGCAGCGATTCGTAGTTTCCACTTATTGGCTCCATTTAACCCAGGCATAATCTCGTCTGTTATACAGTCTTCAACTGCTTGAATAAGTTCTATTGCTGAAGGAGCGTCATATGGGTGATTCGTTCGGGCCGGCAGGCCCCAATCTGACATGTCTATATCATTCATTTCATCGACTCTCCGATTGCCTGTAATAGATCGTATTCGTTCTCAGCTACTCGCCTTCCGATTGCTGCGATTTCGAGTGAGTTAGTCCTTCCTCTTCGGAAATCGCCTCCCATCTGTAAGCATATGATCCCCCACCGTAAAGTTCCGAAGATCACCCACCAAATAAGCGTCGCTTCTGAAATGTCCCTTCCACTCTCGAGGCCATAGCTTTCAAGCAGTCCTTCATATGAACCTATTCCAGCTACCGGCTGATGATGACCGAATCTCCAAGCACGGACACACATCCAACCCAGATCTTGCATTGGATCGCCAAATTGAGCTATTTCCCAATCAAGAACAGCATTTAATCCCGAGGTACCGATTAGGAGGTTGCCCAGTCTAAAATCCCCGTGGACAAAGGTTGATTCAGATATTTCGGGTTGATTAGCTTCAAGCCATCTAAGAGCGTAATCAAAAGTCGGATGTGGGTCCTCTAATGCTGAGTAGATTGATCTCAATGAAGTTAAGGGGTCTCTTATGTCATTAAGCTCTATTTCTTTAAATTGATTTTTATCTATTTTGTGGATAGCTGCCAGTGCTTTGGCCATATCCTGTACGAGATTTTTTCTTGCTTTTTGCCATTCTGTATCACGAAGAATTTTTCTTGCTATCGTCTCACCTTCCATTCTTTCGGTGATGCTGAAGCTTCTGCTCCCAGAGCCGTCAGAGTGCCCAGACAGAATTACCGTCGGTACGGGAACCCCATTTTGTTTTGCTATGCGAAGAATTCGTGACTCGCGCTCGCAAGTCCCGTTTAGCCGGTCCATCCCATCACGATCTATTTGCATAATTAAAGAGTGGTGACTTTCCTGTGCTTTCGCATCGAAACTCCAGGTTTCTCGGTTTGCTCCTCCGGACAATCTAACTAAATTAGAAACTTCTGAGGCTCCTAGGCTTTCCGTTAGCTGTGATTCAAGCCAATTGCTCCCGAAAACAGCGCTATTGTTCATTATTGGAAACTCCAGTTGGTTCTCCATCGATTATCTGATCTAGGTATTCGCTCATTCCCATGCCTATTTGCCCATTACATGAGTAACGAGTCATTGCTTCAGTTATTCGAGTTTGGAGCTCTACCCCTTCTGGTGATTTTCGTCGATTTCTAAGAGGGATGAGCGATAGGACTTCCCCCGTTATGTGATATTCGTTTCCTTCCGAAGTAACCGCCCAACATTCCATTCCAGTTTGATAACCGTTTTCATCCCATTTTGATTCAACATGACAGTCTTCTATTAGCTTGTACTCGTTTCCCTCGAGCACCATTCCGGAGGCCTTTACCGTTTTGCTTTGTTCGTCTCGAGAGATTACTGACAACATCATTGCGAAATCTTCCGAAAAGATCATTGGTAACCATCTGTACCAATTAATCGACTGCCAATATCTAGCTCCCCATGATTTATCCCGCAAACCCAGTCCGTCTATTCGAAATATTTCTTTGCCTACTGAAAAGGTTCCTGACATTTTGCCGTGTTGTTCATAATGTGCCTTTGCAAAACTTTTAGTGCTGTCTTGCACTACTTCCGTGCCATCTTCATAGGTAGGTTTACCGCCAAACATTGGTGAAACACCAGCCCAAGAAAGGTCAACGGTGCATTCGATAATAGGGTTGTTCCTGAAGGCACTTTTGGGATCTGCCATTTCCTTTGGTTGATCAAGTAAACAAACTTTCCCATCGTATGAAACATTCAAGGATTTAAATGGCTCAAGGACAGTGATTTCAAGTCCTCCGGCATTCATTTCCATGTTTGTTGTGATCTCGGGTCGGCCGTACATGAAGCCGACACGACCATCTGGAAGATATAAGCAGACGGTCATCTCGGCGTAGCCTTCGTTTACTCGATTTCCGAGTCTAAACCAACCACCGATTTCTTGATCAAGGTCAAATGTATTTAGGTACATTGATTCGTTGTAGTTTGAAACTTCATCTGGTTTATGGGGAAATTCGTCCTGTTCTTCTAAGACTGTAATAATTTTTTTTCCCTTCATGGTTTCAAAGTTACCCTGTAAACGCGTAATCTAGTATTTCCTTTGTCTAATTAGTTGACGGATATTCAACCGATAGTGAAGTATGTCAGGGCGCTTTTGTTCAAATCAGTGTTGTTTGATGTAATGGAAGAAATCCGAAAGGGGAGCTAATGGAAGGTCGTTTACAAGGCAAGGTGACAGTTGTGACTGGGGCTGGGAATGGAATTGGCCAGGCTACAGCGTTGCGTTTTGCGGAAGAAGGGTCTTCGGTGATAGCTGCGGATATTCAACTTGATAAGGCAAACGAGACAGCGCAGATAATCCTAGATAATGGGGGTAAAGCAAAATCGATTTCAGTAGATGTGACTAGTGGTGCCGACAATGATGCTATGGCTGAGCTTGCAGTTTCAGAATTCGGTGGCTTAGATTGTCTCGTGACTGCTGCAGGGATAAGTCATGCTAATTATGTTTCAGGCGATATTGAACCTGATATCAAAAATATAGTTGAGAATCGCGCTACTTATCTTGAGAGACCAGGGTGGGAATTTGTTGAGTCAGATCCAGACTCCTTTGACAAGGTATTGAATGTTAATTTAAAGGGAACTTTATTAGGGATGCAATCATGCGCAGCACAAATGCTTGAGTCTGGTACGCAGGGATCTATTGTTACTATCGCTAGCATCGCAGCGAAGCATCCCGATGCTGGTCCAGTTGCTTATACCGTTTCAAAAGCGGGTGTTTGGATGCTAACAAAGAAGGTTGCTCGGATGCTTGGGCCCGTAGGGATTCGCGTGAATAGTATTGGGCCAGGATTTATCAAGACTCATATGACAGCAATTATCGACTTAATGGATGAAAGTGAGACAGACGCCTTTAATGACATGATTCCTTTGGGTAGAAGAGGGGAGCCTGTTGATATTGCAAATGCAGCCCTTTTCCTGTGTAGTGACGAAGCAAGTTATTTCACGGGTGAGATGCTTCACCCTGATGGTGGTTTCTTCACAGAATAGTTATAGCCCTAGGTTCCGACCGATTATCTCTTTCATTATTTCAGTTGTTCCGCCGTAGATGCTTTGGACTCGTCCATCTCGCCATAGACGCGAAATTGGATACTCATCCATGTATCCGTATCCTCCATGCAGTTGTAGGCATTGATCAATGGCTCGCTTTTGGAGTTCTGTAGTCCACCATTTCGCCATTGCTGCCTCTTCCGCAGTGAGCTCTCCTCGTGTGAGAGCAAGAGAGCACTTATCAATAAAGGCCCACGCAAACTCGAGTTCAGTTGCAATTTCTGCCATCTTGAAACGTGAATTTTGGAAAGAGCCTATCGGTTTACCGAAGGCTTTTCTTTCTTTTACATATTCAAGGGTTAAGTCAAATGCATATTGTGTTCCTGCAACCGCAGATATTGCAATATTGAGGCGCTCTTGAGGCAAGTTAAACATCATATAATAAAAGCCTTTGTTCTCTTCGCCCAATAAATTTTCAGCTGGTATTCGGACATCTGAAAAGAAGAGTTCTGCTGTGTCTTGGCTATGTCTTCCTGCTTTTTTGAGGTTCCTCCCGCGCTCAAAACCTTCCATACCTCTTTCAACAATGAGCAGAGATATGCCTCTATGTTTTGAATCTGGCTCAGTTTTAGCTGCAACAATGACGAGATCGCTGTTAATTCCATTTGAAATGAAGGTTTTTGCTCCATTTAATACGTATGACTCTCCGTCTTTAATTGCGGTAGTTGAAATGGAGGCTAGATCTGAACCGGTACCTGGTTCGCTCATTGCAATCGCTGTTATGAGGGATCCCTTCGTTACGCCAGGCATCCAGCGCTGCTTTTGCTCTTCGTTGCAATACTCCTTGAAGTACGGAACGCATATGTCGTTGTGTAGTCCAATTCCAGAGCCAGCTGTTGCTACTCCGGCAAGGTCAAATTCTTCACCCATAATCTGATTAAACCTGTAGTCATTGATTCCTCCCCCTCCGTATTTTTGAGGAAGGTCTATACCAAGAAATCCATTCTCTCCTGCTTTTTCGAATAACTCTCTATCGACTATCCCGTTCTTCTCCCATGTTTCATTGAAAGGGACCATCTCCTTGTCAACAAATTGCTTAAATGTGTTCCTAAAAAGCTGATGGTCCTCTTCAAAGATCATTCTTTCCATTGCGTCTCCTCAGCTTGATAGATTTCGGCAGTTTTCGATTGAGGCAGCTGCACCGTTACATTGATCGTTGTCAGAACGATACCCAACTAAACTTGTGATAGTAATGTAACCTTCATCAACTAGAGCGGTATCAGTATCTGGGCTTAACTTAACATCTCTAGGACTGACTTTGATTTGTAAACTTCCGGGAGTAGTTCCCGTTAACGAAGTTTTGGTAGTTCCAAAGGCAGCAATCCGTGCCAATCGGGCCCCTTTAATTTCTTCTATGGTTTCATTTGGAATATTTATGTTCAGAACTGTTTTTCTCGGTGCATCCAGTATCCAATTCGCTGCTGCTATTGCTACCAAACCACTTGTGTTCCATAGCATTTCTCGTTCCGTTCGCTTTTGGCTGAGGGCAATCCCTGAGATCCCAAAATTTTGTGCAATCATCGCCCCACCGACTGTTCCAGAGTGCAAAATGCCTCTGCCACAATTTGCCCCATCATTACTTCCAGAGATGACCAATTCTGGTTTTTCCCCAAACGTTTCCAGCATCGCAGTCAACACACAGAATGCGGGCGGGCCATCGACTCCCCATGCAGCAATCTCTTCGTAGCCTGGTATAGAGAATTGTTCAACGCTGAATTCAGCACCATCATCTAGAGTCCCTACGCCCGCGCCCCAGCCTGACCTTTCGCCAGATGGCGCCACTGCTAAGACGTCATGTCCAGCATTATGAAGCGCAATTGCAACTGCGTGCAACCCTTGGGATGAGACCCCATCATCATTTGTTATTAAAATTCTCGCCATCAGAAGTCGAGTGACTCCATAAAAGATGGCAGTTCATGGTCCTGAGCTGCTGTGAAAGTCCTTATGATAAATTGACCCAGTAATTCATTGCCTCTCTCGTTTGAACCATCAAGGTCGCTTACGATCACTTGACTAAATGTCTGCATCATTAGGCAGGCTTTTAAGTCTCTCCAGCATTGTTCTAAAGAATAATTCTCAACCCCATTGTTCACTAATTCTTTGTAATAATGGTCAACTAGTTCATTTTCGTGCGAGCGCCTCATTTCTACTGTCAAAGAAGCACTCAACCAATTTGAAATATCCCATACCCCCCAGAATCTCGTAGCAAGTTGAAAATCAATCATGGTTATCTCTGACCCTGGACCAAATAAATAGTTCTCGCATCTACAATCTGTGTGAGTAAAAGTTTGGTTACCTTGAGAAACTGCCCAGTCAAGGAAAGAGCCATAGTTCGGTATAAATTTCTCTACAGCATTAAGGACATCAGAATCTACGATTTCGCCCCAATTTTCTTTGAATGAGGGAAGCTTTTCTGCTGCCAGTGCTGAAGAGCCTTTGTACATGTCATTATTCATTGGTGGTAACCAATCGAGCGCATATAGCTTTTCTGATTCCCAATAGTACGCATGAAGTTTTGCTAACTCAGAAAAAACTTTTTTAGTGGAGTCGACATCAGCTCCATTTATCTGATCAAGAATCGTGATATCTGCAATTTCTTCAATGAGGAGCACAAAAGGTATGCCATCGTCTGAAATATCTGAGTAGTAGCACTCTGGGACTTTTACTGGAAGCGTGTCGGTGAGCTTTTGATAGAAGTTAACCTCGCGAAAATAAAATCCCATTACTTGGCAGAGGAAAATATTCTCTGGGGCTGGGGATTGGCACTTTGCAATAATAGTTTTTGGTCCGTCGGATCTTTCATCATAGGTCAAATGTAATCTGCTGACTTCGCCTAAAATGCCAACGCCTTCTCCTAAGTCCTCCCAATGCATATTGCTTACTCCGTTCATCCCTTCTGGGAGTACGGAGTTAAGCCAATCAACAGTAATCTCTTGTACAGAATTCGGAATTAAAGCCATGATGAAATGTTAGACGCTTTTTAGAGCTTCCATAACTCCTCGCCATTGTTCTGCATTTGATTGTCCAGGAGCGTAGAAGCTCAACCGATCAATTACATCTCCGTAACGACGGCCGAGCTCTGGGGCAACTTTGTCTGGTTCCGCTACAACTGCGAACGTATTCAGAATTTCATCATCTATGAGAGTCCCCATCTCTACCCATTTACCTTGTTTAGAGAGTTGGTTAAGTTCATCCTGAAGTCCCTCCCAACCGTGGAGTTCAAGAACTCCTTTGTATGCCGGAGTGGATCCGTAAAAGGCAATTTGCTGACGTGTTGCGCTTTCAGCAAACTGCATCTCTTCTTCATTCTGTCCAGTTACTACGAAGAAAGGTCCTGAGATAGAAAAGTCATCAAGAGATTTTCCGACTTTTTCTCGCCCTTTGGCAAGATTAGGTAATGTCACTTCCCGCAGATACCTTTCAGTAGTGAACCCATGAGCTATGAATCCATCGCATACTTCACCTGCTACTTGAGTCATTAATTCTCCTACACCAGCTAAATAAATTTTTGGAGGGCCGAATTCACCTAGGTCCCCTTTATCTGGAGTAAAAAAGGGTGTCATTAAAGTATGCGTATAGAAATCACCCCGAAACTCGAGTTTCTCGCCTGTCATCCAAGTATCCCAGATTGACCTCATTGCAGAGATCATTTCACGCATGCGAGCGGCTGGTTTAGACCACTCCATACTGAAACGTTTGGTGATATGAGGTTTTATTTGACTACCTAACCCTAAATTGAATCGGCCTTTGCTAAGAGCTTGGAGATCCCAACCGATGTTTGCGAGGACCATAGGGTTCCTAGCAAATGCAACAGCGATACTGGTGCCTAATTCAAGGTTTTGTGTATGTTCTGCAGCAATTGTTAAAGGCAGAAAAGGATCATGGCTGGTTTCTGCAGTCCATATCCCGTCATAGCCTCTCTCTTCTTGAGACCTTGCCTCTTTCGCAATCTTTTCTATATTGGGTGTGAGCCCTAAACCGCCGTCTACTTTCATACATCGACTCCTTCTACATTACGTTCGTTCAATTTCTCGGCCGAACATTGAAACTCTTCTGATAAATCATAGGGACCTGAGTAGTGCGGTTGGAGGAATCGACGACTAAATTTCCAACCATCTGCAGTTTTAATGTATTCGTCATCATAGTGAGCAAGTAAGATTCCTCTATCTCCATTTGCACGAACGACTTGCTCCTGTATGTACCATCTTCCAGAGGCTTTAGTGCCCGATTGGTCCACATTTATCCCTCCGTTTAGGACTGTTTGAATCGTTGCATGAAATCCTTTCATTGCTCCGTACCATAGGTCTTTTATATTCTCGATTCCCTCAACTAATCTTCCTCCGCCGAGATCCCAAACAGCGTCTTCATGCCAAGTAGATGACCATTGTGCTCCGTTCCTATGAACCACTGCGTCTGCGTATGTATGAACAAGCATAGAAATTTCTGTGAATTGGGTTTCTTCGGCCATTTATTTCTCCTTAAATGAGGGTTTGGGCGTGTCGTGAATTTTTTAACTTCTGAGGACCTTGATAGTCTAAGAATGCTTGAATATCAATTGGATTGGCTAGATTTGAAATAAGCAAGGAGAGATCATATGAGACTGGGATACAACACAGGTTATTGGAGTTCTGGGCCGCCAGATGGAGTAGAAGAAGTTGTGCAGGAATGCGACAAATTAGGTTTTGAACATATTTGGACAGCTGAGGCGTACGGTTCTGATGCGCTAAGCCCTTTGGCTTGGTGGGGATCTCATACTGAGAATGTGAAATTAGGAACGGCAATCATGCAGATGTCAGCGAGAACACCGGCAGCAACAGCAATGGCAGCAATCACAATGGATCATCTAAGCAACGGAAGATTTATTCTCGGATTAGGTGCTTCCGGCCCTCAGGTAGTTGAGGGGTGGTACGGTCAACCATACCCAAGGCCGTTGGAAAGAACACGTGAATATGTTGAAATCGTTAGGTCGATTGTGGATAGAAAAGAACCAGTTGAATTCTCTGGGAAGCATTATTCTATGCCATTCCCTGAAGGGACTGGATTAGGAAAGCCGCTAAAGTCCACTGTGCACCCTCTTCGGAATCACATTCCGGTATATCTAGCAGCTGAGGGTCCGAAGAATGTGGCCTTGTCTGCAGAAATATGTGACGGATGGCTACCGCTGTTCTTCGCTCCCAAAGATAATGACTTCTATAAGAATGCTTTACAATCAGGCTTTGATGCAGCAGGACGGCATGGTTGGGGCGACTTCGAAGTCGCTTGTACTGTAACAGTGATCCCAGGTGAGGATGTTGAACAATGTGCCGATTTGATGAGGCCAATGATTGCCCTTTACGCAGGTGGGATGGGAGCAAAGGGTCAGAATTTTCATTATGACGTGTTTGCCCGAATGGGATATGAGGAGTCTTGCGAAAAGATTCAAGAACTATACTTGGCCGGCAATAAAAAAGATGCGATCGCTTCTGTGCCAACAGAGATGGTTGAAGCAATCTCTTTGATCGGTCCTCCCGACAAGATTAAGGATGAGTTGTCACTATGGGAAGATTCTGTAATTGATACGATGCTTATTTCTGGTGGAATAGATCTTGTCCGTTTTGTTTATGATTTGGTCAGCTAATGGGATTTGATGACCGCAATCCAGTTATTGTTGGGGTAGGGCAGTTTAAGCAACAACTTGAAGATGTCTCGTTAGCGGAGGAACAGTATGTTCTGATGGAACAGGCGCTCAGGCTTGCAGCTGATGATGCTGGTGCCCCAAAACTATTAACTGATATCGATAGACTTTTAGTGATTGGAGGCATGTGGAGTTACCCTGACCCCGGGCGCCTAATCGCTGATGCTGTGGGTTCATCAAATGCTAGGACTTTCCTCACAGCTATGGGTGGTAATATGCCGCAAGCTACTGTAAGCGACTGCTGTGAAAGGATCGCTGCAGGTGAAATGGATATAGCAGCGGTCGTTGGAGGAGAGGCGGTATATAGCAAAAACAAATTGAGGAAGCTAGGTAAAGATCTCTCTAAGTCTGGCGTAGATTTAGAAAAAGCCGAAAGATTTGGCGAAAATGTGTCTATGTCCTCTCAACACGAGCGTGATAACGGCTTCTTGATGCCCACGCAGATTTATCCGCTGTTTGAATCTGCAATCCGAGCTCATAGAAAAGAAACTCATTATGAACATCGCATGAGGATTTCTTCTTTATGGGAAGGCTTTAATAGGGTAGCAGCGGCGAATGAGCATGCATGGGTCCAAACTCCTATGACTGCTGAAGAGATTATGGAGCCGACAGCGGATAACCGTATGGTTGGTTATCCATACACCAAAGCAATGAATGCGAATTCTTTTGTTGATTTTGGGGGGGCGATAATTATATGTTCGGTAGCTAAAGCTCGTTCATTAGGAATAGATTCTGATAACTGGGTATTTCCGCATTCTGCCACAGATGGGCATGCAACTTTTTTATTCTCTGAGCGAGATAACTTCCATGAATCTCCAGCTATACGTGTCACATCAAAACGTTGTCTAGAACTAGCTGACATATCAATAGACGACATAGGTCCCATGGATCTTTATTCATGCTTTCCGTCCGTTGTGCAAATAACTATGAATGAGCTAGGGATTGATCCTGAGCGGGCCGCGACTACAACTGGAGGGTTATCTTTCTTTGGGGGGCCAATGAATAGTTATGTAATTCATGCAATTGCTAGCACTATCGATGAGATTCGCAAAACTGGAGAGTACGGGTTCGTTCATGCTAACGGTGGGTACGCAACAAAACATGCTTGTGCCGTCTTCCATAACGAGCCTCCAAAAGGTCAGTTCAGGAGAATGAATGTGCAAGAAGAAATCGAAGCATCCCCGAAGAGAGAAGTTGAAGAAAATCCAATAGGTAAATCGGTAGTTGAAGCATACACGGTACTGCATGGTCGTGAAGGGCCAGAGAAAGCTCTTATGACTACTTTGATGGAAGATGGGAAAAGGGCATTGGCTTCGACTAATGACGCTCAGACAATGCAGTCGATGATGAGCGAAGAATACGTGGGGAAAACACTTGAGTTCTCTGCCAGTGGTTCATTTGAGTTTGTATAGACTCAATGGACTCTTGGTATCAAAAGTTATAAAACGTGAATCAACGTATCGTATTTAGAAAGGTCCGAGACCACTATTTACTCAGGATCGTAACTCCACTAATTCCCGGAGCGCCGTATACATGGGTATAGGCAACCTTTGGATCATTAGGAACTTGACGTTTGCCGGCAGCACCTCGGAGTTGTAGAACATTCTCGTACACTTGCCGTAACCCGGATGCCCCAACCGGTTCACCGTTCGCTAGGCATCCTCCGTCAGTATTAACAGGGAACTGTCCACCAATTTCGGTTTCCCCTTGTTGGATAATTCGTTCTTGGTCTCCATGATCGCAAAATCCGTTTTCAGCCATGTGCATTATTTCCGCACCGGCCTCTGTGTCCTGCAACTGAGCTAGATCAACATCATCCGGACCGATACCGGCCATCTCAAATGCAGCCTTAGAAGTATCAACTGTAGGGCCATCACCGTCTTCAAGGGCCAACCAGGGAGCCATGACTTCAAAGGAACCCCAACGCCTACTTCTGACTACAGCAGCGTTTAGATAGATAGGGGTATCGGTGTATTTATGTGCTTGATCAGCTCTGGCTAATAGCAAAGCTACTCCTCCTTCAGCGGGTGAGCAGAACATAAATTTTGTTAATGGATAACTCAACATGTCAGCTTCAAGTATCTGTTCTTCGCTTATTGGTTGGCGACGCCATGCATTTGGATTATGTTCTGCATTTCGGAAAGCTTTGGCGGCAACTTTGGCAAGAGTATTATGGCTTATGTCATGGTTTTGCATATATCTGTTGATCTTCATTCCGAAGAATTGTGTGGTCAACGCTAATCCTTGCTTGCCGTACCAATCGCCTAAACCTGAAGATCTGGTATTTACTCTAAATGCTCCTCTTTCATGTTTGTCGTAACCGACAGCGAGACCTAACTCAAATGCACCTGAGGCGATTGTGTTATAAGCAGAGAATAAAGCTGACCCACCCGTTGCGCATCCGTTGGCAACATTGATGAACTGTAATCCCGTAAGTCCTAGTTTTGATACCATGGTGTCTGCTGCCCCTGCTGCTTGGCTTCCGCCAAAGGCGAATTGGACGTCAGCCCATTCAACGCCAGCATCCTTCAAAGCTTGACGAACTGCGTATACTCCTTGTTCCTGTCCTGTTCGCTCCGGAGTTCTTCCGAATGGATGGATTCCTATTCCTACAATTGCTACTTCTGGTTTACTCATGGTTTAGTTCCTCTCTTATTCGTTCACCGGCGAAAAGGCGAATGTGATTACTTCGTTACCGTCATCATCTATATAGGCAGGGATGAATTTCAGTTCCATTTCCATGCCAATTGCCAAAGCGTCTTTATCAGCAACAGTTAGTCTTGTTTCAACTTTTACTTCGTCGTGAATTTCGACATATCCAACTCCAAAAGGTTCGAAATTCTCTACATCGCCGGCATAAGGTGGGGATTTTGGCGGATAGCCCTGAATGGTCCAAGTCCATAATGTACCCCGAGTGCCTAATTCTTTGGGTTTCGTATCATCGGAGGCACATCTTGGGCAGCCTGATTGCATAGGGAAGATGATTGCGCCACAGTCCTGACATTGGGAGCCAAGAAGTTTAGGGTTGTCAGAAGGCCATGTGAATAAACCTTCTTCAATTGCGACCTGTTCAGCCATTAATCTCCTTAAAATTCAAACCTCTATCATTATGCCCGATGAATTCAAGATTGTCCTCTTAAGACCCAGATACGGTTGGCTATTGAGATCGAAGCCCGGCCTCCTTCATCCCATCCTTCATCTTCCTCTTAGTTTCTGGGTCGCGTCTGCCAATACGTTCAAGAACTACCTCATGGATATCGCCCGTGAAAGGGTATTCGTGAGGGTAAGGGCCTACTGGCGCACCAGTATCTATGCCCACATCAAAGGTTTCACCACTCATAGAAAATATTATGGGGACGGTTCTATCTATACGGGCCTGATCAGTCGGTTCACCGTTAATATATAGAGTTGCTAAACCTCCGTTTCCAAACCCACCGTCGTGTTGATAGTTGAGTAATATTTCATGAGTTCCTCGGATTATTGGAACCTTCCCAGTTATTGTCGTCAGATACTGTCCGTAACAGTTGTAGTGATACGAAGGTTTACCTTCTTCATCGAGATACAAACTCCATCCAGACATATTTCCCCCTTGGCAAGCAATTACACCGTGTGCGCCTCCTGTGGGGATAGTTACCCGTGCAGATATTTTATGCGAGGCATTTTTTAAATTGATCACAGCGCTTTCCGGAATTCTCACATGGGAAGTTGTGTAAATCATTTTCTTCCGTTTTCCAAGTGCTGTAGGAACACGGAAATTTCCCGAAATTCGTAAACTAGTATCTCTAAGTGGGTAAACATTATGTTTTAGGGCCTCTTGGTCAAATAGCTTTTGTAACTTCATAAGTTCTTCAGGGTGTGCAGCTGCTAAATCTTTACTTTGCGAAAAGTCATTTGCAATGTTGTATAGTTCCCATCTCTCTTGATCGCCTCCGAATTCGTAACCTTTAAGCCGTATCCAGGGCACTCTGCCATGAAAACATGAGGCAATCCAGCCTTTATGGTAAAGAGCTCTATTTCCAAAGATTTCAAAGTATTGTGTTTCGCGTTTGGTATGAGCTTGGGAGTTATTGAAAGAGTATTTCATCGAAATTCCATCAACTGGCATTTGTTTTATGCCATTCACCGTCTCAGGCCACTCCACTCCGGCAGCCTCAAGGATTGTTGGTGCAATATCAATCACGTGATGGAACTGATCCCTGAGAGTATTGACATCAGTAATTTTGTCAGGCCACTTCATTACCATCGCATTTCTAGTCCCCCCGAAATGAGAGGCCACTTGTTTCATCCATTGGAAAGGCGAATCTAGGGCCCATGCCCAACCAACATTGAAATGATTTTCGCATCTGTTTGTTCCGAAGTCTTCGATATGTTCAAGCAGCCATTCAGGGTCTTCGTGGACGCCGTTCTGAAATGATGGGGCTGACCAAGCTCCATGAATCGTTCCTTCAGCCGATGCTCCATTATCGCCAGTTATATAAATTATTAGTGTATTTTCATCACATCCAATGTCCTTGATGCAATCAAGGACTCTTTTGATTTGTGCGTCAGTGTGTGCGAGGAAACCAGCAAAAACTTCCATCAATCTTGTTGCAACCGGTTTGTAACGATCTGGGTAAGAATCCCAACTAGGAATTTCATCTGGTCGAGGTGTTAGTGTTGTCCCTTCAGGAATAACTCCTTTGTCCAATTGCTTCTCAAATATCTTTTCTCGCAGGGTATCCCACCCTTCGTCAAAAGCCCCAGCATATTTATCTATCCATTCCTTTGGAGCTTGGTGCGGGGCGTGAACAGCCGGAGGAGCAAAGTAACAAAAGAAAGGGGAATCTGGTGTCGAGGTCTGTTGTTGACTGATCCATTTAATTGCCTGATCAGCTAAATCTTCGCTCAAGTGGTAGTCATCTTTGCCAACATGAGGTTGAATTGGGGTTGTTTGGTCATATGCCGCTGGCTCCCATTGAGAAGCTTCACCCCCCATAATTCCATAGAACCTGTCAAACCCCATTCCAGTAGGCCAACGATCGAAAGGTCCAGATGGTCCCTGCTCCCAGCGGGGGTTAACGTGCCACTTGCCAAAACAACTTGTCGAATAGCCATTTTCTTTTAGGATTTTTGCAATTGTCGCAGATTCAGCTGGAATTACGCTGTCATAACCAGGGAAACTATTCGCCACTTCTGCAATCCCACCCATGTGTACTGAATGATGATTCCTTCCGGTAAGTAGTGCAGCTCTGGTCGGAGAACAAAGGGCAGTCGTATGGAATTGATTGTATGAAATTCCTGTTTCGGCTATTTCTGATACTGCTGGCATTTCAATCGGCCCACCAAAAGTAGACGCACTACCAAACCCAACATCGTCAAGCATGATTAAAAGAATATTGGGCGCATTCTCTAAAGTCTGACGTTTCTCCAATGGTACGGCAACAGAGTCTTGGAGTAGTCGGCCTATCTTGCCTTTGAAATTATCAGAAGAGAAAGGTAAGTGTTTCATTGCGTGAAGGTGGGTAGGTCAAAGTGTGAGAAGAATAAGGTAATTTGTTCTGTCGTGTTCTCTGTTGTAATCATGCCAGAAGTTAAGCTATCTGAGAGCGTAACTTTGCCGGCAAGTAAATTGGCCCAAGTTTCAACTGATAAAGATATTGAGAGATTAGAGTCCTTGCCACCTGTCGGAACTGCTACATCGTTCCTTATAAGCAATCCTGTGGTTTCCCCTGTATCAAAGTTCCATCTAAGTTCTTGTTGATAACCGATTGTTCGATTTGGATCTAAGAGAACTCTTAAAGCATGAACAGTTGAAGAGGGAGGATTTGACATGACAACGGATCGAGAAAATCTATGTTTTCGGTGCCTTTCTAAATTTATAAAACCTTCTAGCTCAAGTGCATGAGTCAGGCACCAGTTGCGAATATTCGAAGCCGTTGTTCTTTGTGCAACGGTTCTTAGACAATTTGCCAAAAACTCTGAGTCTTTTTTGATTTCTTTAGCACTATTGGTTTTGGAACCAGCGTGATATTCAATTAGTACACATGACAGTTCAATAGCCCAGCGAAGATCACCATGGTTAAAAGCCTCCTTTGCTGCTTCTTGAGTCTTCTCAACGCCCCCAAAACCTGTTATGAATTTCACAGCTCGCTTTGATGGGTCATCTGGAAATAATTTTGCTGGGTTACCGTCAAACCAACCACGAAGTCCATTGTGTATTTGCCGAACATGGTGTTCGGCCAACCCATAGAATTGGCGGGTAAGGTAAGACTCATCATCTGACCTTGGAAGCTGAACAAATTGGGTTAGTCTTTCTAGATCCATTCCTTTGTTGACTCCGCGAACTGTTTGATCCCAGAGGAATTGAATTCGGTCTCTGTACCTTGTGATTTCGCCAGCAGCATAGTCAGCTCCAATTATTGGTGGGCCATGGGTGCTAATTACAAATTCTGGCGAAAGAGAAAGGATGTAATCAATACCAGTCAGTAAGGTGCGCGGATCACGATACTCTTCGCCTCTGATAGCGAAAACATTGAAGAGCACTGGCCAAATCAGATTATTTACACAAATCTTTAGCTCAGGAAACCATATTGTTATTGAGTCATCAGAGTCAGAAGGAGCAGGAGTCATCTCAACTGCTAGCCCTGCGATTTGAGCAGTAGTCTTTTTATTAAATATTTTATTTGGTTCGACGAATCCAGGTGTGAATGGAGCGTGGTCTGGATTCCTGTATGAGAGGCCGAGACCAACATTGACGATTGCATCGCTTCCTGATGTAGGAAGAGCGATCCCAAACTGGTGGATCAAACCTCGAGAAGCAACTGCGCTTAACTCTGTTCCGTAGCTTCTTCTATTCGTGGTTATTCGTTCATGACCCCATATGGGAATATCGTTTCGCTCTTCGCTAGTAAAAATTGCCTCAGTTCCTGCTACATAATGAAAATGAGTATAAATAATACCTGCAATAGGCGCTTGTGTCTTTTCTCTGAGTGCAGTTAATGCCTCGGTCATTTCCTCATTGCATTCACCCGTATCAATGATTATTAAACCTTCTGGTCCTTCTATAAAGGTTTGATTGGATAGACCATTCCCAACAAAGCACCAGACCCCTTCAGCAACGTTCCATAGTTTCTTACTTAGTCGTTTCGAATGATTGACTAATTCCGAGTTGCCTATCTGCCCTTTATGATCTTCCACAATCTCGTTATTGATGGAAAAGCTGTCAGGTAGATAAGTATGGGAGTTATGCTCCATAACCGTGCTTTAGGTTAAATTTGCCTCTCATGACCCTCCCAATAGGGTTCACGAAGAGTTCGTTTGAGAATCTTCCCAGTACCTGTTCTGGGTAGTTCCTCAACGAAGTCAATTGATTTTGGCCGTTTGTATCCAGCTAATTTTGTATTGCATAGTTTGAGTATCTCGCTAACGAAATCAGCGCCGCCTGTATATCCCTCGGAGCATTCAATAATAGCTTTAACTTCCTCTCCAAATTCTTCGTTTGGTACTCCGATAACTGAAACATCGGCTACGCCATCATGTTCGGCAATTACTGCTTCTATTTCGGCAGGATAAATATTCACACCTCCAGATATAATCATGTCAATTTTTCTATCGGAAAGCCATAGATATCCGTCCTCATCAACGAAACCAATATCTCCTGTTGTAAACACACCTGGCTCAAGATGCGCTTCTGCTGTTTTCTCAGGAGCTTTATGGTATTCGAAGTCAGTGCCCATTAGGTTCCTAAAATATAATGTTCCTGAATTGTTGGGTTCAGTCAGTCGGTTGCCTTCGTCATCAATAACAAGAACCTCAACGGTCTCGAGCGGCTTACCGACTGAACCTCCTTTCCCAATCCAGTCTTCGGCTCGTATCGTTGAGATGAATGCACCCTCTGTTGATCCGTAGTATTCATGAACTTTTGGGCCAAACCATTCAATCATTGATCGTTTCCATGCTGCAGGGCATGGCGCAGCACCGTGCCAAACGGCTTCTAAAGATTCGCCAGTGAAGGAATTTTTCACTGAATCTGGTGCGTCTAACATTCGTTTAAATTGAGTTGGGACTAGATGAATATTAGTTATTTTCTCAGAATCAATAAGTTCTACCGTCTCAGCACCATCAAACTTGTGTCTCATTATGACGGATGACCCGTTGATCATGGGCATAAAAGTAAACGCCCATTGCGCTGAATGATAAACAGGGCCTACAAGCAAAGATCTACCTCCAGCAGGCACATAAGTAACCATACTGCCGCCTATTAGCTGCATGACTTCGGTCGGTACTGTTCCTCCTCCAGCTAATGAGCCCCTGACTCCTTTTGGCCTTCCCGTTGTTCCAGATGTGTAGAACATTGGGCCACCAAGTAACTGTTGATCATCAGGTAGGTCATCGGTTGAGGAACTTGCGAGAAACTCCTCGTAGCTGTTTAGTCGTTCGCTTTCTCCTCCAATGACAAGCGTCAGTTGAACATCTTTTGATCGCTCATCTGCAAGCGCTTGAATAGCGATATCTATGAAGCGACTACCAACAAGTAGAGCTTTCACATCTGCATCCTCTAGAACATATGCAAGTTCATCAGCGACCCAGTGCCAATTGACAGGTACGTATGTTACACCCAGATGTGCCGAGGCTTGAAAGATTTCAAAGCTCTCTCTTCTATTCCCCATCATCATGGCGATCGTATCGCCGGGTCCTATACCAAAGTCTTTGAGACCATTGATTAATCGACGCACCCTGTCGTCGAATTCCTTCCAAGTTGTTGACCCGAATTCATCAGCGACGGCTATGTCGTTACCTTTCTCGGCCACAATATCATCAAGTAATTTAGGCATGCCCTCCCCTTTGGAAAATTCTAGTTAAAGATTACTCGCGCTTTTAGGCTCTAGCACAATGCACGCTAACTAGTTTTTGTTAAAGACAAAAGGTTCTTCATTGCTTGAATTACTATCTCTGCAGCTTCTTCTATAGGGATAGCCCACAGGTCCGTTGATGGAACTTCTAGACCGATAGGGGCTTCGCAACCGACTTCATGAAGAGCTTTTATGAATGCGATCAATTCAAACTCTCCTTCACCGGGTGGAACTCTCGTGCTTAAAGTATCTGTGTAATAATCAGAGTGCTGTTTTTTAAGTGGCCCATCATTCCATTGTGTGGCAAAAATTTTGTCCTGAGGAATTCTTTTTATATCTTGGATGTCATTTGTGGATCTCGTTAGATGCCAACTGTCAAAACAAATACCGCCATTTTCCTTATCTGCCCTTTCAATTATTTCGATGGCGATAGCAAAGTTATCTATGTTTGTCATCTCAGGGACAGGTTCAAGCCCCACGAGAAGACCGTGCTCGGATGCGCGATCGCATAGGCTTGCAAAGCCATTTGCAGCCTCTTCAATTGTTCCTAAATAATCGCCGATTACTTGGACATAACGACATTGAAATCTATTAGTGATTTCCCAAACCATGCTTTCCTGTGCCAAGCATTCGTCTGAGGGGTTCGAAGGTGAAGCCCATCCGCGAAGAGTCTCAATATTTGCAAGGGCAAGATTGGTTTCCTTCAAGGTTTCTTCAAGTTGTTCTATGTCCCTCGGATTCTCTTTCAATTTTTTCCAAGCTCCTAGGTATATTCCGACCGCGCTAAACCCCGCTTTATGTGCAGCTCTAACTCTTTCGGTCATTGAGTCCTCGGGCCCTCTGCAAAAGTAATCCCAAACAAAGTCGTTTGGGCCCAGTTCTTTAGCGTCCCTAATTGCCATAATAAGTGGGGGTGTTATCGGTTGTTCGTAGCACTACACAACTAGAGCAAATTGTCACTAGAAAAAACATAATTTGATCAGTGAGTAACTGGGTTTAGTGAATTCTCAATGAAAAGGTCAATTTCATCTTGGATATCTTTCTTAAACGGCCCTCGGACTTTGAAGCCAGCCGCAGTGACGACATTACTAGAGCGTTCCTCCGCCCATTCTTTCAAACCATTTAGCGATCTCTCGGGACTAATTTCGTATGTGACAAATAAGGCTACGTCTTTATGAGCGATGTTTCTCAATGTATTTAATTTCCCTAATTGGCCAGGACGAGCACCTAAGCCAAAAAGTCCATCGGTCCACGTTCCAATAACTATTAGATCAGCTTCAAGCACAAATTGAGCATCGTAATTCGTAATGGGGTACACCCCGACTGATGAGCCCTTGCTTTGGAAATTGGTTCCTAATGATTCGGCAAGTCGTTTAGTGCCACCGCGCAATGACTGATACAGGATCGCTATTTTCAAAGTTTCTCCAATCGTTGGATCCGACATTATCACTTTGGTTGAGAATGAACTAACGCAAACTACTTCTCTTTAGCAATATTTAACTTTCGAATACCGAGTTGAATCTTCCCTCCACCGAACTTTCAATCGGTGGGCCTTGAGATATCAGCCGACTAAGCCAGGAAATTGAAACATATCCGTTAGCTACTGCACCCACGTCGTCCTCTATTGATGAAGGCGGTATTCTTTCTCCCCACTTTAGTTTGAGGTGGAAAGTCCCTTCGTGACCTATCTTTGGCTCTATATCGACTTGTGTCATTTGCCGAATAAGGTCTGTTCCGACCTTTGTTTCCCTCCATCCCTTCATCTTCGATAGTTCTAGGTTAGGGACATTAATATTAAGCACAGATGCTTCCTTGGGAAGATTCGTACTCATTTCCTCTACCGCTATAGCTGCGATTTCAGCAGCACTGTCCCACTTTTGATTTTTAAGCATCTCTTCAATGCCTTGTCCCATGTAGCCTCCCTCATCAACAGATTGACTCACAGCAACTCCGTTAATGCCCCCATTTCTAGCGGTAAGACAAGCACCTATGGTTCCCGAATGATAAACCGATCGTCCCACATTGGCTCCCGGGTTTATACCTGAGACCACTAGGTCAAAGGGTTCTCCAAATGCTCCTAATCTTGCAAACATAACGCATAGGGCAGGTGGGCCAGTGATTGACCACGCTTCGTCAATTCCTTCAATATTAGCTTTATGGAGCTCAGGGCGGATCAGGTGTAAAGCTCCAAAACTAGATGAAGCCCCCGAATACTCTGTATCCGGAGCACCTACAACTACTTCTCCGAAAGGAAGCATGGCTCTCGCTAGTATATGGAGCCCCAGAGAATCTATTCCGTCATCATTTGTTACAAATATTCGCATCTCTTGACTTTAGTGCTTTCAGGTCTCAGCCTCGTAACCCTTGATGAATAGTAACTGAATTCTTTGTTAAGGTTGTATGGTCCAAGCAGCATATGTACTGATCTAATCTGTGCTTATGGGTAATAAATCAGTACTGATTAATGATAAAGAGATTTCATTTCGATATTCCAGATCTGGTGGTCCAGGCGGGCAGCACTCAAATAAAGTAAACACACGCGTTGAATTGATGTGGGATATCTCCGAGAGTAAATCACTTTCTGAATCTGAAAAGGAACTTCTTCTTAGTCGACTTGATCCACAAGTAAGAATAGTAGTTGCACGATTTCGATCTCAAAAGCGAAATAAAGATCTAGCCATGGAAAAACTAATGTCACTCGTAGACGCGAACTTAAAGACGAATGCTAAAAGGGTCCCGACAAAACCAAGCGTTTCAGTAAAGAGAAAACGAGTTGAAAAGAAAAGAAAAAGAGGCGAACTGAAGCGACAACGCCGACCCGTAGACTTCATTGACTAGCTTTATAGATGGAAATTCCTCACAATGCTTGACCATAGGTTGTTGGCTATCAATTTATATGCTTCATCGTTGGGATGGAATCTGTCTTCTGCCCACATTCCCTCACCAGTTGGCCAATTCCAAGCATTAAACAGATGTAACCCATGTTTCGGAGCAAGATTTCTGATTACTGAAGAGACAGCTGCCCGTTTTCCCTTTCGAGCTGATGAAATTTCACTTAAGAAACTTCCTGTAGGCAACGATTCGACTGCATGTTGAGCATCTTTTACAATTTCGCTTTTATCCCTTCTCCACATAAGATCGTTACTGCCAATGATCGTAGTTACCAGCGTAGGTTCAAGTCGGTAATGATCGATAATAGGAAGTTGCTTATCAATCACATCAAGGAAGCGTCCGCCACTCATTGAAAGATTAATTAGTCTCCAATTTTTCCCTGTTCTCGCTTTCAAACGTTCTAGAACAATGTGGACGTAGCTAGTCTCTGGTTTCGTGGATCCTATACCTTGCGTAACTGAATCTCCTAAGGCAATCCACAAGGGCGTTTCTCCTATCAAGTTTTGTTCATTCCATTGATCCCAGAAAACTGCCCTCGGTTCAACGGTTGCGTTTATTGATGCAACCCCGTTAGAAAAATGACCGACTATTCCTGATAGGTCTATCGCTTTCTTTTGTCTTCGCAAGGGGGGGAGTTGCATAATGTGATTATGTGTTCTCTATTGAGTTATGCCAAATCTTTCTAAACCCCAACCCTTTATCGCATTTCCTCTGAACAGCTTGTAAATTTCTTCATCATTTAATCCTGCTTTTGTAACAATGGTGGTTGCAACATCTTTTGTGTGGGGGAAGGTTGAATCAGCATGAGGATAGTCAACCTCAAAACAAATTTGATCCATCCCTATCAGGTCTCTGTTGAGTAGGCCGACCTCATCATCGAAGATACAGCCATAAATGTGATCAGCTATATACGATGAAGGGCGGTTGGGGAGCATAACCCCAAAATCAGACGAATTATCGCGTTCCTCCCAGAGCTTATCCATTCTCTCAATAACGTATGGCATCCAACCCACTTGCCCTTCAGCGTAGGCAATCCGAAGGGTAGGAAATCTATCAAATACTCCGGAAAGGATATAGTCGCAGAAAGACCCCATTGCATTTGAAAACGTTATGGTTGAGCTAACTGCAAATGGAGCATCTGGTGATGTTGCCGGCATTTTAGAGCTTGATCCAATATGCATGTTAAGAATTGTTTCAGTTTCAGCGCATGCTCGAAATACTGGATCCCAATGATTATCAGAGGAGTGGATTGAAGGCAGGCCAAGCGGGTGGGGATTCTCCGTGAAGGCTATTGCATGACTACCTTTATCAGCGCATCGCCGGATCTCATCAGCCGCTAATTGCGGATCCCAAAGAGGAACGATTGTCATGGGGATCAAACGACCTTTCCCATCTCCGGCGCACCACTCGTCAATCATCCAATCGTTATATGCCTTAACGCAGAGTAGTGCTAAGTCTTTATCTTTGCGTTCTAAGAAAGCTTGACCGCAGAATCTAGGAAGAACGTTTGGGAAATTTACTGACGCTTCTACGTGATTTGCATCCATGTCTTGCAAGCGTTCTTTCTGTTTCCAACAACCAGGTCGAATCTGGTCAAAAGTAACGGGAGTTACATCAAGGCTGTCAAAACCAACGGCAGCGGATAATTTTGGGAACGGGTAAATCAGATCATCGTAAATCCACCAGTCGCATTCTTCTCCGTCCTTCACACCTTTTTCGTATGAAAAAATCCCGCCTTCGAAATTGAATATTGCTCGGTCTCTTTCAACCCTAGGCCCTTTGTCTTTGTATTTTGAAGGTAGTCTTTCAACCCAAAGGTCAGGAGGTTCGACAACATGGTCGTCTACGGAAATGATTTTTGGAATTTCGAGCATTGGTTCTCCTATCCATAGATTAGCGAAAAAATCCCAAACAGAAAATTTAACGGCTACTCAGCTTCAGAAGAATCTGATTTTATGTCTTGTCTTTCTTTAAATAGAGATTCCAACTCCGAGGCGCTTGCAAGATCATCTAACCTGAGTCTTATCGCCGCTAATTCTCTTGTCAGGAATTCACTGTCGGAAAGAATTCGGCTATTGACTTCTCTGTCTCTTTCAGCCAGAGCACGGTCTCGTGCATCTTGTCGATGTTGAGCTAGGAGGATAAGAGGGGCTGCGTATGCGGCCTCAATGCTGAAGAGTAAATTGAGAAGTATGAAAGGGTATTCATCCCAGAGTCCCTTAGACCCTGCCACAGCATTGAGAGCAATCCATGCGATGACAACAAGTGTTTGAATGATGAGAAATTTTCCTCCGCCCATACCGCGCGCGACAGCTTCTGACCACCGTCCGACGGTATCTCGGTCGTACCCAGACCCTATTGAACGCCCTACTTTTCCTGGCGTTGTTACAGCTTCATCTCGAATTTTCATGACTCTGCTCCTTCGGTTAAGCGGATAATCACGTCATCAACTGTTACGACTCCTAAAAGTCGTTCCATTGGATCAACAACAGCAACTGATAACAGGTCGTATCTGGCAAGAATCCCTGCGACTTCTTTTTCAGATGCGTCTGGGAACAGGGTTGGTACATCGTGGTCAATACAATCTGCCACAGCGCCTGTTGGAGGTTCTCGTAACAATCGTGCCAAGGTGACGCTTCCGAGGTATTTTCCGGTTGGAGCTTGAATCGGTGATTCAGTTACAAATAGCCGAACTGAGATAGCAGGGGGAAGGTCGGTGTCGCGGAGTCTAGCTATAGCATCAGCAACCGTGGATTCAGGAGTCAATACGATCGCCTCAGGAGTCATCATTCCGCCGGCAGTGTCTTCACTGTATTTGAGGAGAGAACGAATTTGTCGAACATTTTCTGGATCCATTTCTGAAAGTAACATTTCACGCTGTACTGGTTCTAGTTCTTTTAGAAGGTCAATTTCATCATCTATTTCCATTTCTTGGAGTACTTCAATAGCGTCAGCGGTATCAAGCTGATTCAGTATTGCAGCTTGTTCCGATTCAGGTAATTCCTCAAGCAAATCGGCTAATCGACTTGCCTCAAGGGCAGCAGCTAACTCTGTCCGCCTATTCTCTGGAATTGCCTGAATCACCTCAGCAGCATCAGCCTTATGCAGTTCGCTTAGACGTGCAAGATCACCTGAAACCTGATCGGAAGTAAAGGTGGCACCAACAGTTGCCCAATTACTAACATCTAGGTTCTTTTTACGTAACCTCCCACCTGCAGAAATTGCAACTTTATTGGTTAACCACTTACCGTCGTTTAAACCACTTTCGCAGAATCCAACATCGCTTATGCTCCCATTGTCCAAAATAGTGGAGTAAATATCCTCGCTCAGGAGTAACTCTCCATGCCGTTTCTTAAAAATTCTAAGATCAAGAGTTCCCCCTCTCAGATGAAGTCCGTCTCTATCAACAGCGTCAACTCTCGCTTCATGGACAAAAATCAATCTTCGATCTACAGAGGCAATGAAACCGCGTAAATAGAGCTTGTTTTCAGATGCCGCAGGAACGAGCAATAGATCTTGTATTGAACCCAAAGTACTTCCATCTGCGTCAAATAGTGACCTTTTAATTAGTCGAGACCCCCACAGAACTTGCTCGTCCTCGACTAAAGGCAGATTCATTTCTTCTTGAAGTTCTTGATCAGTCATGGTGTCCCTCCTTTTCTAGATTAGAAGACGGATACATATCTTTCCGTTATTTAATGCATTCTTGAGTGCCTGTGTTCTCATCGAAGGAAAATCTCACACGTTATTCTCTATTCTGAGTCTTTGATAGCCTATATTCATGGAAGTTTGGGTAACAGGAGACAATCAAGTCATTGCCCACAAAGGGAACTCATCACAATTTCCCGAAAACACAAAAGCTGCTGTTAAGTCTGCTATTAAGCTTGGTTGCAATGTGGTTGAGGTTGATGTATCAGTAACGCTTGATGGTTATTCTGTAGCATTACATGGCCCGACTCTTGAAAAAAGCACTTCAGGATATGGGAGGATAACTGAAACATTGTGGAGAAACCTTCATGATGTTTCGACCATAGGGCCTGACAATAAGATTACTTCCGAAAGGGTGCCCCTCATTAAAGATTTGCTACAAGCCTTCGGTTCAAAAACCAAGTGGAATTTAGATCTTAAATCCGGTGATATTGAGGATGACCTTATCCAAGTCATAAAAGAACTGAGTCTTAAGAACAGGGTCGTTCTCTCCGGATTGAAGCTCTCAAACGCTAAGAGAATTTTAGCTACTAATCCGAACCTTAATGTGGTAATTAATTTATCAAGGGTTGATCGAGCTATTCTTTCTATGAGATTATTTGCTGGACCGTATATAAAGTATCGGTTCAGGTCTATAAGTAAAGAACCCAGAGTTATTGCCATCAATCTGCATTATCGCTATGCATCGGAAGCAATCATTAAAAGTATTAAAAGATTAGGGCTGGAAATTTGGGTGTATACGGTTGATGATGGCGATTTAGTTAATAGTCTTTTCGCACGGAAGGTCGACTCGGTTACGACTAATCATCCTTCTGAGATTCTTCAATACCTTTCAATTTGCAGATGAGGTTACGTTGGCCCTAATCGGCTATGCTCTCAGTGCCCTATAAATGCGAAGAGGAGTGACAATGGGAGATTTCGTTAACTTAGAAATTGATAGTGAATCAGGAGTGGCGACTATACGTATTGAGCGGCCGCCAATGAACGCCATAAGTATGCAACTAACTGCTGAATTAAATGATATAGCCGGGCAATTAGCTGAGGATCAAGGTATTGGTGCTGTAGTCGTGTGGGGTGGCCCTAAAATATTTGCTGCAGGCGCTGACATAAAAGAATTTCCTGCTTTGCAAAATAAAGAAGAAGCTGTCGAATTTTCTATGAAATTGCACAATGCTCTCTTGGCTTTAGAGAATCTTCCACAAATCACAATTAGTGCTGTTAACGGATATGCATTAGGCGGAGGTTGTGAATTGGCGATGGCAACAGATTTTCGGTTCGCCGGGGAAAGTGCCGTGTTTGGGCAACCAGAAGTCCTTCTCGGTATTTTACCTGGAGGTGGTGGGACCCAAAGGTTAATGCGTCTTATAGGCATTACGAAAGCAAAAGAAATCAACTATTCTGGCCGTCAGGTTAATGCCGAAGAGGCTCTGGAGATAGGCCTTGTTTCAGCTGTGTACCCCGATGATGACTGCTACCCGCAGGCATTGGAGGCGGCTAAAGAGTATGCTAAGGGGCCAAAGTCACTTCAGTTCATCAAAAAAGTTATGATGGATGGGCTGGCATTACCTCTCGAGGAAGCTATCAAGCTAGAAGCTGAGGCTTTCGGGGATTGCTTTGAAACAGATGACAGGTTAATAGGAGTCCAAAGTTTTCTCGACCATGGCCCTGGCAGAGCAACCTTCACCAGGAAGTAGATCTTATGGGGCTTCATCCCAAACCACGGGACCTGAATAAGGTTTTCACAGATAATCCATTGGAACTGTCGACAAGAGTCATCGATGAATGTGCGGCAACAGAGCCTACAAATAGAGTAACGAATAAGCTTAGCGAGCTTACTGATGGGATTGCTATGGTTGAATCTTTCAGCCATATGATTGCGTTTAAAACTGAAGAAGGACTTGTTCTCTTTGATGCCAGTGGTAAGCAGAGCGGGGTTGCGGTCGTTGATTCCTTGCGTAAATGGGATACGAGTAGAGTCCATTCTTTGGCTTATACGCATGGACATTTAGACCATGTCGGTGGGTCCGGGGCGATTGTCGCAGATGCCGAAAAACGTAATTTTGTTCCCCCAACTGTGTTTGGGCATGAGAATGTGCCTAAGAGGTTAGCAAGGTACAAAGAAACGGATGGATGGAACACAATAATAAATCAGCGTCAGTTCGGTGGAATTTCTCCCAAGCACGGGATGGGTTTAACGGATCAGTCACCCTCTTTTGTTCCTGATGACACAGTCTGGCCTGATGTTGTATACCAAGACGAAATGAAACTGTCTGTGGGGAACCTAGATATTCAATTCAACCATGGGAAAGGCGAAACGGACGATCACACTTGGGCATGGATACCTCAATCAAGAACCTTAATAACGGGAGATCTGGTACTTTGGGTTTTCCCGAATGCTGGGAATCCTCAAAAGGTGCAAAGGTATCCACTTGAGTGGGCGCAAGCGCTAAGAGAAATGATGACCTATAACGCCGAACTTTTATTACCCGCCCATGGCTTACCGATAGAAGGTGCGGAAAGGATAAATAGAGTTTTGGGTGACTTAGCGCATGTCCTTGAAACCTTGGTGGCGGACACTATTGAACTTATGAATGGTGGATACCAGCTAAATGACATATTGCATATGGTAAAGGTCAGCCCTGACATGCTTGAGCTTCCTTGGCTTCAGCCACTTTATGATGAGCCAGAATTTGTTGTCCGAAATATTTGGCGTATGTACGGAGGTTGGTGGGATGCAGATCCTGCTTCGCTGAAACCTTCTCCAAGGGGAGACCTAGCAAAAGAACTGGCATTGTTGTCTGGTGGGGCTAATCAGATGGCTGAGAGAGCTGAAAAGTTAGCAGAAGAAGGAAATCTTCGGTTGGCCTGCCATTTGGTTGAGTTTGCAGCGACGGCTGACCCCAAGAGTAAAACAATTCATGGAATACGAGCGGAAATATACCGATTACGACGATCGCAAGAGAGCAGTTTGATGAGCAAGGGAATCTATGCCGCTGCTATGCGAGAATCTGAGGGTTTAGCTGAATAATAATCCCATGATGGAATCTGGCGGAGATATAGAAAAGACAGGAAAAGTCCCTACGAAGGTCAGAGTTTTGTTGACAGCATCGTTCTTTTCAGCTTTAGCTACCGTTGGTCAGATCACAATCGTTGGTAAACAGGTTTACGATATGACCGGGAGTGAGTTGAATTTGGGGTTATTGGGATTGGCTGAGTTTCTACCAGTGGCTTTACTTTCTCCCTTCACAGGTCCAGTAGCCGATAGATTTGATCGAAGAAGAGTTTTTAGCCTTGCTCTGATAGCTCAAGCCATCGCATCTTTATTGCTTTTCTTATATATTGATTCAGGCCCCGAAGGCGTTTTCCCTATATTCGCCTTGATAACAGTATTTGGAGTTGGAAGAGCTTTCGCAATGCCGGCTAGCCGAGCTCTACCCATTGACTGGGCTCCAGATGATGTGGTGGAGCGCGTTGTAGCTTTGAAGTCAGTAGCTTTCCAAGCTGGGATAATCGTTGGACCTGCGCTTTTTGGATTTATCTTTGTCATTGGCCCATCGTTCCCTTATCTAGCTGCAGTGATTTCCTATTCAATTGCTAACTTACTTTTGTTAACTGTTGGGTCTTCGGCAATCAGGAGACTGGGAACGACAGGTGGGCGACAAGCATTTCGCGATGCGAAGGAAGGTTTAAAGTTTATACGAAAGAGTCCTGTGCTTTTTGGGGCTATTTCTCTCGATTTGATTGCAGTCCTTTTAGGTGGGGCTGTGGCTTTATTACCAGCGATAGCAGAGAATCGTTTGGGTGTAGGAGCTGTGGGGTTGGGCTGGCTGAGGGCAGCTGTTGGTATAGGAGCTACCATCGTCGCAGTCACGTTATCAATTAGGCCCCTCAAGATCCACATAGGTAGAGCGTTGATGACCGCAGTGGCAATTTTCGGTTTTGGTACAATAGCACTTGGATTAGCAACGAATTTTGTCCTTGCGTTTGTTGCTCTTATGGTTTTATCAGGAGCTGACGCTGTATCTGTCTATATACGAGCAAGTCTTGTTCCGTTGGCTACGCCTGAAGAGATGCGTGGAAGAGTCCTTGCTGTTGAAGGGGTGTTTATAGGGGCATCTAATGAATTGGGAGCGGTAGAGTCGGGGTTAACAGCTGCAGCCTTCGGGTTGGTAGGGGCGGTGTTATTTGGTGGGTTTGGGACTTTAGCAGCAGTTTTTATATGGTGGAAGTTTTTTCCAGCTCTTCGTAATGTGAAAAGCTTCTCAGAGGTTCGACCGCCACCATCCTAGCTAGCAATCTTTGAAAGAACTTTTGTAAACCATTTATCACGTTGAATAGAGTGCAACTCTACAAAGGGTGTAGGGAACATAGTGAACGCATGGGGTGCTCTTGGAAAAACATCAACTTCGCAATTATTTCCAGATGCTCGCCATCGGTTGGCCATGAAAAGCGTGTCATCTAGAAGGTGGTCTGCAGAGCCAACGCAGAAATATGCGTCTGGTAGGCCTGTGAGGTTAGCGTACATAGGGGATACGTCAGGGTCTTTTCGTTGCTCAAGATTTTTTCCAGGAAGGTATTGAGAAGTCAAGAAGCTGATAATCTCTGGCGAAAGTACATCAAAGTCTGTTTTGAAAGGGCGATTTCCGAGTTGAGAGGGTGTCCCACTCCAGTCGTAAATACCAAAGGTAAGATTTGCGCCAATAAATCTCTCCATCTCCTCTACACCAAATGATTCTCTAACTTCCAGTAACGTTAACAAGGCAAGGTACGCGCCTGCAGATTCTCCCCCAATAATGATTCTTTGTGTTCCGAATTCCTCCATTGCGTTATCAACCAGCCACCTTGCGATTTTGAAGCTATCCTCTGACGCTGCCGGAAATGGAAATTCTGGAGCAAGGCGATAATCAACTGAAATGACGGCAAGATTAAACGCATTGGCTAGATGCCTGTTCTCGATGTCGCCCATGAAAGCTGCACCCGATACCATGCCACCTCCATGGAAGTGAAGGTATATGCACTGTATTTCGCTATCAGGTTTTATTATGCGGCAAGGTACCCCCTCAATTGTTGTGTCGACTGCGTGGGAATCCAAAGTGAATGGAGTTGCAGCGAGTGTGTCGCGCATCAACTGAACATACTCATCGGCAGTTAATTCTTCCGACTTAGCGGTATCCGGCTCTGTTGCCCCAGTATTCGTCAGAGCAGCCTGAAGTGCATCTCCGTGCTCTTCCCAGTCTTGGTTCCATAAGTCCATCTAGCGCCCTTTCAAAAATATTTCTGCTTGGCTTTGATCAAAGCCAAAGCTAATCATAAACCATGAAATGGCACACCACAGTGGCAGAATGGAGAAATGGACAGGGAACTCAACAATAGCGACGGAAGCAGTGAACTAAATGAAAATGCTATGTGGTCTTTCTTCATTAACGGATTAAGCGATCAAGAATTACAAACACTACATCGTGAGATGCAGGAAGAAATTTTGCGAAGAGCGATACGGTCTGGTGATCACGATTCAATAATCAAACAAGCCTTTGAAGTAGCATTTGATCGATCTGGGTTAGGTGTTATCCCTTGGGTTGAAGGAAAACTTCTTATTTGTCCGGGTGCCTTAGTTTCAAAAAGCGCAGGAAACCACAAATGCCGATTTGTTAGTGTTGACCAAGAGTGGGTTTGGCAATCAAGTAAATTGATAACGGAGACGAAGCGGTCATCTCCAGGTAATGATAAGGGTTTCAGAGCTATTGCTTTGATTCCAGTCATTGAAGGAACAGCTATTGATATAGTCACTGGGAAAATGCAGTCAGGTCTTCATAGGGCGGAAAAGGTTAATTCATACATAATAAAAGAAGGTGAATTGATCGAAGTTAGTCAGCGTATTGTTTCAATTGAGGGTATGCACAGCTGATGGTAATTAGCTGGATTCGGAATTTCTAGGTATTCCGTGAAAAGGTGAACCGGCATCTTGGTACTTTTGATATAGCTCAAAGAACTCTTCACCGAATGGGTCTCCACCGCGTAGAGGCATACTTGCTCTAACGATCGTGAAGTCAAGGGGAGCCAAGTCAGCGGCGAAATCGAAATGTTTCTCAGATTCGTTGAGCATATTGTTTCTTCGAAAGTGAACTGCCAGTCTAAAGTGAAGTCTCGCTTGAACTTCTTCCTCAGATAAATCATCGATGGTGAAAGAAGCATCTTTAGGTAATATTTCTTCTTTGACCCACTCTCGGACTTGTTCCATATGGCCTTCACGGCTAATTCCAGTTATTTCGCTGAATGTGTCAGTTCCAAACTCACTTGCAGTCGGACGTGATATTGTTCCAGCTTCGTCAATCCATATTACTGATGGAACGTTACTGATCGCATAGAGTTCTGTAAGGATATGATTTTCATCCATCAAAACTGGGTAAGTAACGCCTTCTGCGAGTTCAGTAACTGCTTGCACATTCTCATCAATTGCTACAGCGATTACTGTGAAATCTTCTTCTTGTAATTCTTCATGAAGTTCCTGCCAGCCTGGAAGGTCAAAAGCGCAACCTCACCAACTTGAGAAAGCAACTAGTAGTCTTTTTTTCCCAGCCCAATCTGACAGTGCTCTATCAATCCCGTCTATATCTGGCAGTTTAAAGTCCGGTGCAATCCTGTCCTTAAGTGCGGATGATCTGACAGCAGAAGGCTGACCTATTACGACAGTTTGAGTTTCCGAATCAATAAGCGTGGGATGCCCTATTAATTTCGCTACCTGCCCTAAGTGAAGGCGGCCTTCGTCTGCGATGCCGCGCTGATTTGGAAGTGGGATGCATGCATCGTCTTTGCAGAGACCCTCAGACTTTACTTCCCAACCGAATATGAGCTCTACGTCCCCTGCATTAATATAGGGAACACCATCTCTCCACTTTCCAGATACTGAAATAACAGAATCGGCAAGAACAGTTATGTCATGAGTAGTCTGCACGCTACCGTCTTAATTTCTCTGGTGTGATCGCATATAGCGAGTGGGCTCCACTAATTGCTGAGGGAAGTAACCCTGAGACTTGAGGCAGTAGTTGTTCAGAGAAAAATTTGGCAGTTTCAATCTTTGCGTTGAGGAAATCCGATTCATCTCCTGCATCAATCAGCTTTTTTGCTTGAACAGCAGATTTTGCGAGGAGCCATCCACCTACGGTGGTCCCGAACATTCTTAGGTAGGGTGTCGCTCCGGCTAACCCGTCATCTGAGCTTGCTCCGCCTTTTTCAATCAGCCATTCTGTCGCCTCTTGCATGGATTTAACAGCATCTTCTAACGGCGTTCCTATTTGTTTGAGGTTTGCTTCGTTAAGTTCATTAGCGGTTTCGTTGATTTCTGACAATAGTTCTCGAATAACGTCACCTTTTCGCATTGCTAATTTTCGACCGATTAAATCAATAGCCTGAATACCATTTGTTCCTTCGTAGATGCCAGCGATGCGGATATCTCTATAATGTTGAGCCGCTCCTGTTTCCTCAACGAATCCCATGCCACCGTGGATTTGGATACCCAAACTTGCTAGTTCATTTCCAAGGTCAGTACACCAACTCTTTGATAATGGGGTCAAGAGGTCTGTAAGTTCGTTTCCTCGTTGCCTTTCCTCAGGGTTTGGGTGATGGTGAGCTATATCTATGGCTTTTGCATTTAGATATATGAGGCATCTCATTGCCTCAATATAAGCTTTCATTGTCATGAGCATGCGTCGGACATCAGGGTGGTCAATTATCGCAACCGATTCACCTTTCGGGGTATCTGCTCTTCTGCCTTGCATTCTTTCTAAGGCATAGTCAAGTGCTTGTTGATAAGCTCGATCTGCGACCGCAAGTCCTTCTAAACCGACTGCTAATCTTGCTTGGTTCATCATCGTGAACATGTAACGCATCCCAGAATTTTCTTCGCCGACAATATATCCAGTCGCTCCACCGTTATCTCCGAATTGGAGGACGCAGGTAGGAGAGGCATGAATGCCTAATTTATGCTCTATCGATAGGCACTTTATATCGTTCTCTTCTCCAAGGGTTCCGTCTTCATTGACGATAAATTTTGGGACAATGAAGAGGCTTATACCCTTTGTTCCTGGGGGTGCATCAGGTGTTCTAGCTAGAACTAAGTGGATTATATTCTCTGTTAAATCATGCTCGCCCCATGTTATGTAGATCTTTTGTCCCATAATTTTATAGGAGCCATCATCCTGCAATTCAGCTTTTGTAGTTAGAGCGCCAACGTCTGATCCGGCTTGAGGTTCGGTTAGATTCATGGTTCCGGCCCATTCTCCAGTAATCAGTTTCGGTAACCAAACTAGCTTTTGGTCCTCATCTCCATGAGCGGTCAGAGCATGAATTGACCCTTGAGTGAGCATGGGGTTGAGAGATAGTGCCATATTCGCAGCTGTCAGCATTTCGGTAACTGCTATACCTACAAGCCAAGGGAATCCTCCTCCTCCATATTCTGGATCAAAACTTATAGCTCCCCAGCCGGCGTCAACGTATTGTGAGTATGCTTCTTGAAAACCAGTAGGAGTAGAGACAGTACCATCATCATTTAGTGAACTGCCTTCAAGGTCACCCGTTCTATTCGTAGGTGAGATTACCTCGTTAAAGAATCGGCTTGCTTCGTCAAGCAATGAGTCAAGTGCTTCAAGTCCTACTTCACTGAAATCTGGAAATTCGGACAAGGAGTCAACATCAACAACTTGTTTCAGCGCAAATTTCATATCTTCAAGTGGTGGAGAGTACTCGCTCATTCTAATCTTTCTGTCTCTATCTATGATGCTATGTGGATACCTATATACCCAACTTGTTCCATATAATTTTTTGCTTGAAATAGGTTTCGAAGTGGAATCCGGCTGGATGTAGGTATTTCTTTCCATAAACTGCGAATATGGATCTTGACTATAAGTTCGGCTCGTTACATGAGGTGAGAGTTTTTGACGGCGAATATTTTTTAGGGTTTTTGTCTTTAACCATCCAGAGTCCTCAACCAAAGGATAATGCCGAATGGTTGGGTCAGGTCAGGGGTTCCGATTATTTGGTATGGGGACTAAATCACAAAAGGGTTCGCTTGGAGTTCCCTAACGGCCAAAATGTTGTTGTTGTGATCCGATCAGGTGGTCGAGCAGTTCCTGTAATCGAGTGACTTTCACTGGTTTTTCATGATTGAGTTAACAACAGATTTTGCAGCTTCGGCGGGGGAAATTGTCCTCTCAAGTACTTTAGATATGTTCTCAGTCCCAAACTCAGACTTGAGGATATCTCCTGCAGTAAGACCAATAAGTAGTTCTACCCGGTTTTGAATTTCCATGACTAGACGCTCTCTCCGGCGAGTATGAAGCGAACCTGATTCGCGTAGAAGTAATGAGTGCGCTCGGATGGCTTCAAGGACCTCATCAACGCCTTCGCCTTCCAGTGAATTTACCATGATAATCGGTGGTCTATAGCCGGTTATTTGTTCAAGACCCGAAACGTGGCTGAGATCTAACATTAATTCCAAATCTCGTCTTGCATCATTGGCGCCGGGCCTATCTGACTTATTTACAACGAAAATATCTGCTACTTCGAGTAAACCTGCTTTGTTTGCCTGAACGGCATCGCCCATGCCGGGGGTAACAACAACAACCGTTGTGTCTGCAGCGCCAGCAACATCAACTTCAACCTGCCCGACACCAACCGTTTCAATAATTACAGGATCATACCCAACTGCGTCGAAGAGTTGTATCGCAGCGGGAACAGCTAAAGCAAGACCTCCCGAATGCCCTCGAGTAGCCATTGAGCGGATGAAGGACTCTTCACCTGCCAGATCATCCATTCTGATTCGATCGCCAAGGATAGCCCCACCGGTAAGAGGGGAAGATGGGTCAACGGCCAAAACGGCTAATTTATCGCCTGCCTCAGAAAATAATTTTAGGAGTCTTCCAGTCAGCGTTGATTTCCCCGAACCTGGAGCTCCAGTTATCCCGACGACATGTGTTCTACCAGATATTTGGTGTGCCAATCCAGCGATAATTTCAGCTTCATCGCCACCACGCTCAATGGTCGTTAAGAGTTTACCGAGACTTCGCCGCTCTCCCTTTATTGCGCGCTCAAAGAGTTCAGTTGATGAACTATTTGAAGCAGTCACGCTTCATTCCGCGCAGAAATAGCATCCCGAACTGTAGCGACAACTTCTTCAGCTGATGCGCCCGGTCCCAATACTGCAGCGACGCCAGATTCCATTAATTCCTCAACGTCTTCGTCTGGAACAATTCCACCGATTATCAGCGGGATATCTAATCCAGCTGCCGTGATTGCTTCAGTCATTTTCGGCCCGAGTGTCAGGTGTCCAGCGTTATGCATGGAAAGCCCAATAGCATCAGCATCTTCTTCTTCAGCGGCCGCCACGATGCTTCCTGTTGTTTGTCGTAATCCTAGATAGATTACTTCCATACCCGCATCCCTTAGGATTCTTGCAACAACCTTGATTCCACGGTCATGACCATCCAAACCTAACTTCGCCAGAATTACTCTATGTTGGGGGTTATTCATCCTTAGATCTCCTTAACGCTCACTTTTAAACTATTGCTTTCTCAACGTACGTGCCGAAAACAACTTCCATAGCGTTAGCAATTTCTTCTTCAGTAGCGTACGTTTTTACTGCGTTAATAATTGCTGGCATTAGGTTTTGAGGAGGGTCGGCCGCTACATTCGTTATTTCAGATAGGGCACGGTTGACGTCTTCCTGATTCCTCTTAGTTTTAACGTCATTGAGTCTCTTCAATTGGTACTCTTCGGTTTCGGCGCCAATTCGAAGCAGGTTTCGGTCTTCGGGATTGTCGCCATCGGTAAATTCGTTCACGCCAACAATAATTCGTCTTCCAGAGTTAACTTCTCGTTCAAAACGGTAAGCCGCATCTGCAATTTCTCCGACAAAGTAACCATTCTCTATGCCAGTAAATGTTCCCTCTAGGATGGAGCCGTTTCCAAGGTCATCAAGATGAGCAAATATTGCTTCAGCTTGCCTTTCCATTTCATCAGTCATCCATTCAACGTAAGGTGACCCTCCAAGCGGATCAGCTACGTTTATTACACCGGTTTCATGAGCTACGATTTGCTGTGTTCTGAGAGCTATCCGTGCTGCATCTTCAGTAGGAAGTGCCAATGCTTCATCAAAACTGTCAGTATGAAGTGATTGTGTTCCTCCAAGTGCAGCTGCGAGTGCCTGAATCCCAACTCTGGCAATATTGATTTCAGGTTGCTGGGCTGTTAAAGAAACGCCAGCCGTTTGAGTATGGAATCTGCACAACATTGCTTTTTCATCAGTTGCTCCATATCGCTCTTTCATCCATCTAGCCCAGATGCGACGAGCAGCTCTAAATTTTCCTATTTCTTCAAAGAAATCACTGTGACTATTGAAAAAGAAACTTAGTCGTTTCCCGAATTCGTTGACATCTTGACCAGCAGCCATAGCGGCTTCAACATATGCAAAGCCGTTGGCTAGCGTGAACGCTAATTCTTGCGCTGCAGTGCTCCCGGCTTCTCTAATATGGTAGCCAGAAATAGAGATTGGGTGCCATTTGGGCATTTCCGCTGTCGTGTACTTAACCATGTCAGTGATTATGCGCATGGATGGTCGTGGCGGATATATGTATTCTTTTTGTGCCTGATATTCCTTTAAAATATCATTCTGTATAGTGCCAGCAAGTTCATGGGACCCAACTCCATTTTGTTCGGCGACAGCGACGTACATGGCCAGTAGGGTTGCAGCAGGACCATTTATCGTCATCGATGTTGACACTTTTGAGAGATCAATGTCTGCGAAAAGGTCTTCCATATCAGCAAGGGTGTCAATGGCTACTCCTGCACGACCAACTTCGCCTAACGACCATTCGCTATCAGAGTCTCGGCCCATCAGAGTAGGCATGTCAAAAGCAGTTGAAAGTCCGGTTCCGCCATTGCGGAGAAGTTCTTTGAACCGCAGATTGGTATCCTCTGCTGTTCCGAAGCCAGCGAACATTCTCATTGTCCAAAGTCGTGAACGATACATTGAGGGGTAGATCCCTCTGGTATATGGATACTGCCCTGGGAATAAATCTTCTCCATAGACGGGGTCAACTGGGACTCCTGACATCGTTTCAAAATTCGAATCTCTCAGAGATGCTTTTTGGTACTCACGGTCCCATGCTTCTCTGGCGTTAAGTTCTTGATTCTCTTCAATTCCCATGACCACTCCTTGCGGTTAACCGGTTTCATTCTAGACCAAGAAGAAAGATAAATTCCCTTTTCAGCATTTTCAAAGTTACTGCCTTGACAGTTATGAGCAGTTATGAATTTAATCTAGCCTAGAAGTCATTCACTAATTGTGGGGGGGAAGTGTACGAAGAATTAGCCCAAGCATGGGAAGAACTTACTTCTGAGGGTTCTCAATTTGAATTGGAAACAGTGAATGTTGGGGGAGTAGATCTCCTTAGTTATAAGAATCAACCTGCCTCTCTTAGAGATTTTTGGTTATCTAGCCTTAGATTTGGAAGCGCGGACTATCTTGTATATGAAAACGAAAGACTTACGTATACTCAAGCTCATCAACAAGTCTCAAGTGTAGCGAACTGGTTTATTTCTAATGGGGTTAAGGCGGGGGACAGAGTAGCCGTTGCGATGCGAAATTACCCTGAATGGATGCTGGCTTATTGGGCTTGTATGGCTATTGGAGCGACTTGCGTTGGGATGAATGCTTGGTGGGCTACCCCAGAATTGGAATATGCAATCAATGATGCGAAACCGAAAATAATTATTGCTGACGAAGAACGATTAGAGCAATTAATGGATTTAAGAGATCTGCAGGAATTCCCTCAGGTTGTAGCGGTGCGCTCAAAATCCCTACCTCAGAAGGCGGCGTCATGGCATGAACTCGTTGACACAGACAGCATAATGCCAAGTGCTCAAATAGATCCCGATTCTGATGCATGCATTTTCTATACTTCTGGGACAACGGGTAGACCCAAAGGCGCGCGACTAACCCACAGAGGTTGTGTGGCTAATGCGATGAGTCTTGCCTTTGCTCACATAGTCCAATCTGTCGCTTCTTCACGGGCCGGTATTCCAATAGCCAAACCAGCTGCACGAGAAGTTCCACAAACATCTGCTCTCGTTATAACTCCTTTGTTTCATGTGACAGCTAATAATTGCGTGGCTCATTCAATCACTATGGCTGGAGGGAAATTAGTACATATGTATAAGTGGGATGCAGGTGAAGCGCTTAAACTGGTTGAGTCGGAGCAAATAACGACAATTAGTGGAGTTCCGGTAATGTCAAGGGAGCTAATTGCCCACTCTGATTTTGATCGAACAGATACGTCATCATTGAAATCTCTTGGCGGCGGGGGTGCTCAGTTGCAGCCTGATCTTGTTCAGAAGATTGAGTCTTCTGTTGCTACAGCCAGACCAGGCACAGGGTATGGGATGACAGAAACATGCGGGATAATCACTGCAATTTCAGCAGATTTCTTTCTTGATAAGCCCGAAAGTGCTGGGCCAGCGATGCCCTGTTTCGAAGCCAAATGCTTTGATGATGAGGGGCTTCCAGTGTCTGATGGTGAATTAGGCGAGCTTTGGGTTAAAGGTGCGCAAGTAATTAAAGGGTATTTGAACAAGCCTGAGGCGACGTCCGAAACTATCACTAATGGCTGGTTGCATACTGGTGATATAGCGAGAATTGATGAGGATGGCTTTATCTTTATTGTTGATCGGAAGAAGGATATGGTCCTGCGTGGAGGAGAAAACGTTTATTGTGCAGAGGTTGAGTCGGCAATCTTTGAGCATGAGGCCGTCACTGAGGTGACGGTATTCGGTGTTCCGGATGAGCGATTAGGGGAAGTAGTAGCTGCTGCTGTTTATTTAGAAGATACTGATTCTATAAATGCAGAGGCATTGCGTACTTTTCTTCAAGGTAGGATAGCAAAACATAAGATTCCTCAATATTTATGGTTCTTGCAAGAGCCTTTACCAAGAAACGCAAGTGGTAAGTTTCTTAAAAGGGAACTTCAAGAAAAGCTAATTATAGAGAATGCAAGTTAGGAGAAATGAAAATGGAATTGGGAATTTTTGGTTCTTCCCGCAACGTTGAAGATTTGAAAGAACAAGTCAAAGTTGCGAATGATCTTGGTTATGCCACGTTTTGGACGCCGCAAATCTTTAACCTTGATGCATTGACGGCATTGGCAGTTGTTGCTGAGTCTGTCGATGATATTCGGTTAGGCACATCAGTGACTCCTACCTACCCTAGGCACCCAATGATGCTTGCCCAGCAGGCGTTGACAGTTAATCAGGTTGCTAATGGGCGATTAGATCTTGGTATAGGCCTATCTCACAAACCGGTAGTGGAGGGAATGTGGGGGCTATCCTTTGACGCTCCAGTCGGGCATATGAGCGATTATCTTAGGATCCTTATGGCGCTTCTACATGAGGGAACTATTTCTCACGGCGGTAAACACTTAACAAGTAGGGGTGGGATTGACATACCTGCTAACCCTCCACCTGTTTTAGTTGCAGCTTTGGGCCCTCAGATGCTGAAATTGGTCGGTAAAGTTGCTGATGGGACAGTTACTTGGATGACGGGCCCTGAAACGATCCGTAGTCACATATCGCCGGTTATAAATGCTGCAGCGGATGAAGCTGAAAGACCCTGCCCTCAAGTGATAGCTGCGGTTCCGGTTTGCATAACATCAGATACCAATATGGCTGAGGAGCATGCTAAAAGAGATTTTGGATTTTATGGAGACCTGCCTTCATACCGTGCAATGCTAGAACGTGAGGGCCTTGAGAATTCTTGGGATATCGCCTTGAGCGGAAGCTTTGAAGAGGTTGCTGAGGGCCTTCAAACATATGCAGATAGTGGCGGAACTCAAGTAGTTGCTGCGGCTTACGGTCCTGAAGAGACTAAAGAACAGACTATTAGCGAGTTAGCTCAGTTAATCACCTAGTCAGCCGGTGGCCACAGAACTTCACTTCCATTATCAGTGTTAAGTTCTGATCTGGCATCTGTTATTGAGTCATTTTCAAAAGTAGTGTGAGGAAAGTGACAAGCTACCCAATGGTCTTCTTCCCCAATCTGTTGGAGTTCAGGTTCTTGCTCCTCGCACTTTTTTTCTGCTTTCGGGCATCTTGTTCTGAAGCGGCATCCGCTCGGCGGATTAATGGAGGATGGTAACTCTCCCTCAAGCAAATCTACAGTTCCTGAATGTATATTATCTGGATCTGGGATAGCGGCCAGCAAGACGCGCGTATAAGGGTGAGCTGGTTTTTCATAGATCAAATCGCTATCTCCGATTTCACACATTTTTCCTAGATACATGACCGAAACTCGATCACTGATATTCTTTACAACAGATAAATCATGACTTATGAAGATAACAGTAAGTCCAAATTGACTCTTCATATCCTCAAGCAAATTGATTATTCGTGCTTGAACAGAAACATCAAGAGCAGAGACAGGCTCATCACAAATGAGTATTTCAGGGTTGAGTGCTAGCGCTCTTGCTATTGAAATTCTCTGACATTGGCCTCCGGAATACTCATGAGGTTTTTTGGCCCTAGCCTCATCTGGGTCTAATCCAACACTCTCAATTAGGTCGGCAGTCTCTTGCCCCAAATCACCCCAAATTTTTGACCCTTCATTTACGATTTCAAAGACGTTTCTTCTAGGATTTAATGAGCTGATAGGGTCTTGATAGATCATTTGCATATTTGGTCGAAGATTTCTTAACTCTTTATTAGGTAGCCCCATAAGTTCAGTTTCCTTAAACCTTACTGATCCTGATGTTGGTTTGGGAAGTTGGATAATTGCCTTGGCAGTTGAAGATTTCCCGCAGCCAGACTCGCCCACAATGCCTAAGGTCTCTCCTGCTAGTAGATCAAAACTAATGTTAGAAACAGCATGTACGAAGTTTTTTCTATCAGTTCGAAATTCAACGACCAAGTCTTCGACTCTGAGAATTATATTTTCTGACTCACTACGTAGGTGGTTCTTTCCTGACCCCGCCATTAGTTCAGCACCTTATTTTTTTGGGATATTTTTAAACCCGTCGCTGTAAATCCTTTTTCTGCGTTTCTTTGGTATGCGTCTTTGTTCTCATCTGTACCTACAGGATAAAAGCAGGAGAACCTGTGGCGGCCTTTCGAAGTAATCTCGGGCTCTTCGTTAATGCATTTTTCCTGTGCGTAAACACATCGTGGCGCAAATTTGCATCCTTTAGGAGGGTTAATTAAGTCGGGGGGTGATCCCGGAATCGGGTTGAGTCTTGTGTGCTTTGGGTTCTTTAAACGGGGGATAGCAGCAGTGAGCGCTTCAGTATAGGGATGTGCCATTTCGGTAAATATTTTTTCGGCAGGAGCGTGTTCCATTACTTTTCCACCGTACATGACAAGAATTTCGTCAGCTCGACCCCTGGCGACTCCTAAATCATGCGTGATTAGGACTACTGACATTTCTCTTTTCTCCTGTAGATCTTGAAGCAGATCTAAAATGTATTTCTGAACAGTCACATCTAGCGCTGTTGTCGGTTCGTCAGCTATTAATAGGTCTGGTTTGATAGCTAAAGCTATTGAAATCATAACCCTCTGTCGCATTCCGCCGGATAGTTGATGAGGATATTCACTGAATCTTGTTTCGGGATCGGGGATTCCAACTAACTTGAAGAGCTCAATAACCTCTTTCTTAGCTTCCTTCTTTGATAAGCCTTGATGAATTTGTAGAGGTTCAGCTACTTGTTTCCCGACTTTCATAACAGGGTTTAGGGAAGACATGGGATCTTGGAAAATCATTGCCATGCTTGTACCCCAGAAATTTTGTCGTGATAATCCCACAATTTCTTCACCCATAAACTTAGCTGACCCATCCTCGATAGTGTTATTATCAGTGAGTAGGCCCATCAATCCTCGGTTTAGAACGGTTTTGCCGGAGCCGGATTCACCGACGATGGCAAGTGTCTCCCCCTTCCCAAGGGAGAATGAAACGCCATTGACTGCTTTTGCGAGTCCGCGCTCTGTTCGGAAACCAATTTTGTAGCCTTCAACTTCTAATATTGATGTCTCGGTCTTAGTCGTGGGTGACATAGATGCTCCTTGTGTCGAAGACGTCTTGCAATCTGTCACTCATATAATTAAATGAAGCTACTGTTAGGAAAAGAAAGGACATGGGAACAAAGGAAACCCAAGGACTTGTTTGAAGAGTTGAAATGTCTGCTCCTAGAAGGATCAATTTCCCCCATGTGCTGGAACCTTGAACGGATAAGCCAAGAAATGCCAGAGTGCCCTCACCTACTATCGAAATTGCTACCACAACCATTGCTAGGGTAACCATTGGGATAAGGACATTGGGGAACAGTTCGCGCAATAAGATACGAGAACGTTTTGCACCAAGAGTTGTTGCCGCTGTTACAAACTCTCGCTCCGCAAATGTTAGTGTTTGTGCTCTCGCTAATCTGCCTATTGGAGCGATAGATAAGATTCCAAACGTTAAAGAGATAGTTAAAAGAGACCTGTCTAGAATCGTGATTATAAGAATAGTCAAAACGAGTCCTGGGAAACTAAGGCTTAATAGGAAAAGGCCGGACACGAGTTTATCAACCCAACCTTTAAGGAAGCCTGCAAGCATTCCTAAAGAACCTCCAATCAGAAGTCCAAATAATGTAGTGAGGCCTCCAACTGCCAATGAAATTCTCGCACCGTATATCGTCCTACTGAATATATCTCGTGCGTCTTGATCAGTTCCAAACCAATGCTCTGAGCTTAGAGAGTATGGGGGTATAGCCGGTTGCTCTTCTAGTTTTTTCGTTAGAGGGTTTTCTCGTTCCTCATATTGAACAAAATTTTCACCAGGATCTTTAAGAGGAAGAACAGGAGCGAGTAGGGCGAGCATGCTAATGACAAATAACCAAATAAGGGAAAGCCAAAAACCGAATCCTAGTGTCTTCTTTACGGTATCTGACCCTGCTTTATCAGCTTCATCCGATTCGGGCACCGCACTTGGAACAGTCTCATCCTTGCGTTCGATCATAAGACAGTCACTTTCTTTCGTTGGCCCTGACCTGAATTCCTTATCCTTGGGTCAAGAACGGAGTATAAAATATCTGCCAAGTAATTAAGAACCATGAATCCGCAAGAAATTAGCATCACAATTGCTAATACAACTGGGAAATCATCACGAAGGACAGCTTCTATAATTGCAAGGCCTATACCTGGAATTCTAAAGAAGCTTTCAACGACTATTGACCCACCAATCATAAATCCTACATTGATTGCTAAAAGAGTAATGAGTGAGAAAAGCGACGATCGAAGAGCATGGACGTAAAGGACACGCTTTTTAGGTACGCCTTTAGATCTTGCCATGAGAATAAAATCCTCACGCAAAGTCGTTATCATGTCAGTTCTCAATAATCTAGCGTATTGGGCCGCTGCCCCTATCCCTAGAGTGAGCGCTGGGAGAATGAGTTGGATAAGCCTATGGTCGTGGCTAAATCCCCAAAACGGGTCTATTGCATTGTATGTATCCGGCATCCAGTCAAGTTTGACTGAAAATGCGTAATAGAGTAGTACAGCTGTCGCGAATGATGGAAGAGATATAGCGGCGAATGAGGTCATTGTGAGGCCTTTATCAACGCGACTATTTGCTCGCGCAGCTGAAGCTACAGCCCATGGAATAGCCAACCCTAGAGCAAATAGTTGTGCGATAAACATTAATTCGAGCGTTCGGGGCAGTCGCTCTTTTATTAGATCACTAACTGGTGGTTGACCGGTAGTGCTGAACTGGACGCCAAAATCGCCCCGAACAAAATCCCATGCCCAGCGTGCCCATTGTTCGGGTACTGATTTATCAAGGTGATAGTCAGCTTTTGCTGCTTCAATAATTTTTAAACTCTCCGGACTTTCAGTATCTCCTGCTATCGGGCCCAGAATATTGAATAGCGGATCTCCTAAGAAACTCATTGATCCAAATGTGACCATTGAAACGAGTATCAAAAGTAAGCATAACGCTGCCAACTTTCTCACTATTAGCTGCAAAAGAACCCCTTTATCTATTTTTCTGTGGAGTAAAACCTAAATGCATTGTAGCGGTGAAATTGGATCTCTGGGTAAAGCCAAAAAATCAATAGCTTGACGAGAGATGAACAAAGGACCTCAAGATTTGTTAGTCCCGAGGTCCTTTGAACACAGATTAGTCTTGAACGATAAACGTGGTGTTGAACCAGACGTCTCCGTTAATCAAACAATCAAGAGCTTTCCCACTCGGAGCTGTGACTCCGCAAATATTATAGACGTTATCCCTTACAGCAACATCCCAGAGTGAGTGGTTATGGAATATGTATAAGAAGGAATCGTTTATTCTCTGTGAGATTTCTTGGTAAATTTCTATTTGCGGCTCTACTTCAGACTCCACTTTTGCAGCAGCAAGAAGCGCATCTCTTTCCTCATCGCAATAACGAGGCCAATTCAAGGAAAGCGCACCAATGGTGTCGCAGCGCAACCATGTGTGGTCAGTTGAAGGGTTCACATAGCCAAATTGGCGCCATCCGACAGCATCAAACAGGCCAATTGCGACCTCTTGGATATGAGCACCCTGTGGTTTCATGTCAATAGTCACATTAAAGAATTCTTCCCAGCCTTCAATTAGGACTTCGGCTGTTCTTTCGCCAGCAACAGATGGGCCTGAATACTGATATTCCATATTTATTTTTCCATTGGTGCATGAAGTTGGCACATCAGCGCAATATTCTTCCACCAATGGTGCTGCTAGCTCAGGGCTATCAGTGACCATGACTATGTCAGGGTTGTAATAAGGCTCATCAGGAGTAAAGATTTGGTTAGCTGTTCGAGGAACCCCTACATTAATCAGACTTTGATAATTTTCATTTGGTGTTGCAAGGAATAAGGCTTCTCTTGCGCGAGCATCGTTGAACGGGGCTCTGCCTGTTTGAAGCATGGTGAAAGATTCATCTCCAGTATCTTCAAAAAACTGATTTATTCCGTCAGCATCTGCGAGGTCAACTATTGTAGGAACGTTCGTTGTAACCAAGCCATCAATTTCGCCTTCCTGGAGAAGTGATCCTCTGATATCTGAGTCTGTGATCACTACAAACTCAATAGCATCTAGGTATGGGGTTCCATTCCAGTAATTATCGTTTTTCACTACAGTCGTTTGAGAGTCAAGGATTCGAGTATCAATCATAAATGGCCCAGACCCAACAGGTTGTTGATCAAGTGTGGGGTCATCAAGTGCTGCTTGAAGCCAAGTAGGGGATGCAACCATTCCGACCTGGCTGGTGAGAAGCGAGCTCGGATAACGACAGTCAGGCTCTAGTGTGTTGTAGCGGAAAGTCAGGTCGTCGATAATGTCAAAGGCGCCTTCGGTTGGGAAAAGATACTTGACGGCAAGGCTTACCAACGGGTCTGCTAACTGAGCGTTGAAGTTGTATTCAACTGCTGCAGAGTTTAATGGCGTTCCATCATGGAATTGAATGCCGGGTCGAAGGGTTATGGTCCACTCAGTGCAGTCACTATTCGACTCCCAAGATTCAGCAAGCCACTCGATGCCATTTCCATCTTCATCAATTTTTGCGATGGTATCAAAGATCGCATATGACATCGTTCTTCCGGAAGCTGACAAAGCTGAAGCTGTTGGGTTCAGCCCATCGCTTTCTGCTTCTATACCCCATCGAAGTGTTCCGCCGGAGACAGGATCAACAGTGACTTCCTCTTCTTCTGCGACTATCGCAGATTCCTCTTCGGGTGCTGCTTCCACTTCTTCTTCAGTTTCTACTTCTGCCTCTGTGGACTCATCAGAAGCTTCACTTGCGCTACTTTCCGATGAACTCTCGGCAGTTTCAGACGCAGATGAGCTATCAGATGATGAAGAACTGTCATCATCGCTTCCTCCACATGCTGCTGCGAAAGTAGCTAAGGCCAAAAAGGCAACTAACAATTTAAATAACTTGGATCTGTGCATACAGGAACCCTCTCATTTCCATAGAATACCGTTCTAGTCTTGTACCACTGGGTTGAATGTGCAAGTTGCTAGTCATTAAAGTTGAGAAAAATAAATGGATAATTCAGAATTTAAGGAAAAAAACCTTCCCGTAACAGTTAAATTGTTGAAATTCGGGCAGTATTTCTATGTGAGCGAATCACTTTTACAACTTGAGAATATCTGTTATAACCATCCTGATGGTTTGGGCTTGCGCAATATTGACCTAGTGGTTAGGAAAGGGGACCGTATCGCTATTGTTGGTGGAAATGGGAGTGGGAAAAGCACCTTAGCGAAAATAATCTCTCAACATCTCACTCCTACAACAGGGGTAATATCGGGAATTTGTAGTAACCCAGAGAATATAGGCACGATCACAGACCTTCGGCGATTCAATAGAGAGGAAACTGTTTCATCAGTTCTTCAAGCCATCTGCGGAGGAGATCCCGAAGGTGTCATATCAAATGTGAATCTAAGCCAAGAAATTCTTGACCGCCGTATAGGAAGATTAAGCGGCGGTGAGTCCTACCGAGTCGCATTAGCAGCCCAACTAGAAAATAATTCGCCAATATTAGTGCTTGACGCCCCTTCTTCGATGCTTGATGCTCGATCTGCAGATTCACTCGTTCAAGCATTGTCAGATCGAGAAGAAACTCTTCTAGTCTTTACTGCTGACATAACCGTTGCGATTGAAACATGTCAAACTGCAGTTCTTCTTGATAAGGGCGAAATAGTTGCAACAGGGGAGACAATAGAGATTCTCACCGATAGTGAACTTTTAAAACAGCATGGTGTAGATATGCCCTCTGCGCTTTCTCCTAGTTGGCTTCGCCGAAGAGCGAGAAGTCAAAACTTTCAAGGAATTGTTTCAATCGAAACCCTTGATAAGGGTGAAGATGTAGCAAAAGATATCGCAGAACATGCTGCACAATCCTTCAACCAATTCCGATCTGAGTTTCTTGATGTCACGCAACGGGCGAGCAGCAATTTCGCGAATCAAGAATTTGCACAACATCAGATAAACTCGCAAATTCGGTTGCTTCTCCATCGACAATTTGTCAATAAATGCGTTGAAATAGTCAGTCCTGCCCTTGAAAATTTGGATGAGGTCTCTAAACGAAAGGTATGGGTATCAGCCCGGCACCTTTTTGCCCAAGCAATAGCTTGGAGGTCAGACTCTGAATTAGCAGAGACATTCTTTAATTCGGTGACGAGGCGGTTATTTACATTAGTAGGTTTTGATGATGATCTTGAGTTCAGATGGTTCGGAGGAATAGCACTGCCTATAGTGGACCCCGGACAGGGTGAGGTCCTTACTTTCAGATTAAGAACGACCTCAAGTAAACTTATTAAAGCGGTCTTGGAAGCATTTGATGTAGGCCCGCAGTGGGAAGACTTAGAGCGGGATTCTTCCAATATCGCTTTAGCTATAGAAAAACATCTGTCAGAAACTTGGGAGGCAACTATGCCAGTTGAGATTGATGTTCTAAAGCCAGTCTTTTACCGAAATCGTGGCGCATATCTTGTAGGCCGGATTAGATATTTAACTCGGGTTTCGCCTCTTATTATTCCTCTGCGGTCTACTGAAAACGGAATTGTTTGTGATGCTGTATTACTGACGGAGAACCTTACAAGTAGGATCTTCGGTTTCACAAGGTCGTATTTCCATGTGAATACCAAAGAACCCGGAGCAATCGTTGCTTTTATAAAAACACTTATCCCATTAAAGCCTGTGGCAGAACTCTACACAGCAATTGGTTACAGCGCTCATGGGAAAACAAGTCTTTTCCGCGCTATTTATAGACATCTATCCAATTCGACTGATCGTTTTGAAGCAGCCAGAGGGATCCCGGGTATGGTGATGACGGTTTTCACTCTTCCATCGTTCGGGGTTGTTTTTAAAGTCATCAAAGACACGTTTCCTCCTTCAAAGAAAATCTCGAGATCGCAAGTGATGGATAAGTACAAAATGGTTTTCGCTCATGACAGGGTTGGCCGGATGGTTGACGCTCAGGTCTTTGAAGACCTCGCCTTCCCTCGTGACAGGTTTAGCGAAGAACTCCTTCAAGAATTAGTATCGGAAGCTTCTCGCTCAATAACTGTTACTGAATCAGATGTCATTATCCACCATTTGTATACTGAACGACGCGTCTATCCACTTGATCTGTATTTGCAGGAGATGCCAGAGAACTTAGTCTTGGCAGCAACACTGGATTACGGAGACGCTATCAAGGATTTATGTGCTGCGAATATCTTCCCAGGTGACCTGTTCACAAAGAATTTTGGCGTAACCAGACACGGAAGCGTCGTTTTTTACGACTACGATGAGCTTACTCTGCTTCAAGACGTCACCTTTCGAGAAATACCAGAAGCGCGATCCTTCGAAGACGAGATGTCATCGCAGCCATGGTTTGCTGTAGGTGCGAATGACGTTTTCCCGGAGGAGTTTAAGAAATTCTTCCGGTTCCCAGACTACGCAAGAGAAGTCTTTGACAAAGTTCATGGTGATCTTTGCGATCCTGAAACTTGGGTTGAAATGAAACGGCAACATGATATTGAAGCGCCTGAATTTTTTCCCTATCCAGAAGAGGTAAGATTCAAAATCTAAGTTTCTGGTAGCTTTTAGTTAAGAATCAATTAAGAAACTTTCAGAATAGTAGCTAACGGTTAGATTTCGGATCACAATTAATATTGGTAGCAAATTTACAGTTATGGAAACGGTTCAAAAGAAACACATCATTGTTGCGGAAGACGATAACGCCGTGCGCGATTCTTTAGAAAGAGCGCTGCGGTATGAAGGTTATTCCGTGACAGCAGTCTCTAATGGATCAAAAGCACTTGAGCAAGCGGAAATGCTGGCACCTGATCTTTACCTCTTGGATGTTATGATGCCGGTTGTAGATGGATTATCAGTTTGCAGAACGCTGAGACGAAATGGAGATAAAACACCGATATTAATTCTCACTGCGAAACATGAAGTATCTGATCGGGTGGCGGGATTAGACGCAGGAGCTGATGACTATTTGGTGAAACCCTTTTCGCTTGATGAACTTTTTGCCAGGTTACGAGCTCTTTTGAGGCGTTTTGATGATGAGACAGTTGAAATGCGTTCTATCGATGATTTGATTCTTGAATATGGGTCTCGAAGAGTTCTCCGAGGAGGGAAAGAGGTAGATCTGACGAAAACTGAATTTGATCTGCTGGAACTGCTCCTTCGGAACGCAAATCTAGTACTCACTAGGGAAAGTATCTACGATGCTATTTGGGATTATAATTTTGAAACTAACTCAAAGTCGCTTGACGTCTATATTGGTTATTTAAGGCGAAAAATTGATAACGATCCCGCAAAGAAATTAATTCATACCATTCGCGGTGTGGGGTATTGTCTGAGGCAGCCATGACTCTTCAGCTTCGGCTCACAATATCGCTTGTTGCCGTGATCGCAACTGTCGTGACAGTTTCCGGTTTTCTTGCCGTGAACTCTGCTGAGAGGGAATTGATAGATGGTGTGGATAGCTTTCTCATTGATCGAGCAGAGGATCTTCAGGAGAGTATTGAGGCAACGCGATCTTGGGATCAGCGTGATGCAAGGAAACTCGGGTTATCTGAATTCCTTGCAGAACCGGACGCAGTTACTCAAATCGTGGACCCTAAAGGCCAAGTCATTTTTGCGTATCCTATTTCTCTTCCTTTGGACGATTCACAGTTCGCAGAGGTTACTCAGAGATCTGAAAAACGTAGATGGGTTACTCGGATCCAAGGAGAATCTATAGACGGTATTGACTATCGGGTACTTTCAAAGCCGTTGCCTGCAGGTGGGCTTCTACAGGTAGCGAGAGATCTTACCGAAGTCCGTGAGGCGGTTTCGGGGATGATTCGAACGTTCCTGATACTAGGCTTTTTAAGTCTTGCTTTAGCTATTTTCCTTGCGTGGCTTCTTGCTTCTCAACTCGCTAAGCCAATCAAAAGATTAGCTAAGACGGCTGAACATGTAGCCAATACACAAGAATTGAATGCTTATATTGAATCAACTGATGGGGATAAGGAAGTGAGGAGATTGGCAGAAAGCTTTAATGTCATGTTGAGGGCGCTTTCGACTTCTCGTGAACAACAGAAACGACTGGTGACTGATGCTAGCCATGAGCTGAGAACACCGTTGACTAGTGTACGAACAAATATAGAACTTCTCGATAAAGCAAAAAATATTGATACCAACGATAGGGAATCAATAATTAATGATCTCAAAACTGAGATAGAAGAATTAAGTCTCTTAGTTGATGAAATTGTTGATCTTGCAACCTTACCTGTCTACAAATCTGAAGATTTTACCTCTGAAGAACTTTCGAGCATTGCGGAACAGGTTTCAGAGAAATTCTCTAGACGGTCTGGGAGAGTTATAAATTTTGACAGTAAAGGAGATGCAACGCGACCCATGCAAAGGTCGGCTATTGAACGAGCGATCTCAAATCTCATTGATAATGCAATCAAGTTCAGTGCTGAGACTACAAGTATCGATATAGAAGTCAATGAGGGAACCATTTATGTCCGTGACTATGGAATAGGGGTTAAAGATGAAGATAAAGATCAGCTATTCAAACGGTTCTTCAGATCCGTGGACTCAAGAAATATGCCTGGTTCTGGAATAGGGTTATCAATAGTTGAAGAGATTATATTGCGCCATAATGGTCACGTTTTTGTACAAAACCCTCAAAGTGGGGCCGGCACAATAGTAGGATTCTCGATTTAGTACTCTTCGCGTGCTCTGCTGAATTTCTCTCTCACCAATTTGAGATCATCTGGGTTAGTTAAACCGGTCCATTCATCTTTGCTGGGAACAGTAGTCACGTGATATTGAGATTCTTCCATTAAGTTTGCGATGCTCACGGGAAGCAGGCATTCAGCCGTCTCAGAATGTTTGTTATTTGCGTAAAATTTCTCCCACTGGATTTGCAGTGAAGACAGGATCGAAGGGTGAAAGCACCACAGATTCATTGAGACAGGGTCGTCAGGATTAAATGTCCTCCCTTCATCTGCAGATACCATACCTTTAGAGTCGTCCAATAGTAAACCTTCGGTTTCGACAATCTGACTTAGTAAGCCGTTTTCCACACTGCATATACCTCTGGTAACAGACCCACTTGAGGAGAGTGTCTTACTTAGTTCAAATGTTATTAAAGAACCAGTATTTTCTTCAAGATTCCTAAGTTGTTCGGCAGCCGTTTGTATAGAGGAGAATCCGTAGTAATCATCTGCATTCGCTAGAACAAACGGACCGGTGATAGCTTCAGCTGCAGAAACAACTGCATGTGTGGTTCCCCATGGTTTTTGACGCGAAGGACCGTAGCGATCTTGTAAAACAAATCTAAAGTTGATGCTTGATTTGTGGAACCCTTCTAGATGAGCTCTCATATCGTCTGCTATCTCACTGCGAACTATCACGACTACAGTGTCTATGCCAGCACTGGCAGCGTCTTGAATTGTGAAATCAAGCAGGCTTTCTCCATTTTGTCCAACTTCAGCAAGTTGCTTCGTTCCGCCAAACCTGCTTCCGAGGCCTGCAGCCATTAGAACGAGATGAGAATTCACGATGTTGCTCCTATGTACTTAATCTAGCTAATTTAGAGTACGCAATAGTTATGTTAGGGACTAGCATCAAAGAGGCGCAATCAAAAGGAAGATTAACGTGCGAAGCATTATCGTGAAAGTCTTATTGCTGGCTTTAATGCCCGCTTTGGTAATTGCCTGCGGAAACGATATTGAGAATCCATCAAACGATGATTCACCTCCACCGGTTGTCAGCTCTTCTGAAACTATTATCCCAACCCCTACGCCTGCCGTTGAAGTTGATAACAACGATCTGACAGTCAAACCATTGGTAACGATCCCCGAGGCATCACCTCCATTAGGGCTAGAAATAGAAGATTTAGTTTTAGGGGAAGGGGATCCCGTCACATCTGGAGATTTCCTAATAATGGATTATGTTGGCGTCTCCTATTCTACAGGGCTTCAATTCGATGCATCGTGGGATAGAGGTTCACCATTCACGTTTGAGTTAGGATCGGGACAAGTCATTCAAGGTTGGGATCAAGGCATATCCGGAATGATGGTAGGAGGTAGGAGACTTCTGACCATACCGCCAGAATTAGGGTACGGGCAAACAGGTTCCGGTTCAGGTTCCATAGGGCCGAATGAAACTTTAGTTTTCATCGTTGACCTACTGGTTGCTCTTCCTAGCGATATAGATAAACCTTCTGAACAGATTTTGTTTGGACCGGTGGAAGAGTTGGCGGTAGAAGATAATGTTGTCGGTTCAGGTGCAACCGTATCCAGTGGGAATGCCGTTTACATACACTATGTGGGATTCTCAGCGTCCACAGGCGAACAGTTTGACTCATCATGGGATCGAGGGCGTACTGAGTTCATAGGATACGTTTCTGGCGTTGGCAATGTGATTGAAGGCCTTGATCAAGGACTATTGGGGATGCAAGTAGGAGGGCGGAGAACCGTTGTAATTCCTCCTGAGCTGGCGTACGGAGAAAATGGTGCAGGTGATGGTCTGATAGCACCAGATGAGACGTTGATATTTATAGTAGATCTGTTAGGCACGCACCCGCTGCGCTAATTATCTAGAAACTCCGAAGCGCTCCAAAGCTGCCTGCGTTCTATCAAGAAGCAGTTGGGGTACATGAACGCCATTCACTTCAACTCCTCCGGACCCTGAACCTGATGGGGGTTCCTCTGAGTCGTCGGTTAGTTCGGGTTCATTCTCAGCCATTTGTAGACTTTGTTCACGCTTTAATAAGTAGTCGTCCCATTCATCTTCACGAATTAATTTATCTCTGTGAAGGCTTCCCATTTCCACGCCATTATCAAATGCAACCCAGTAACGCACCCAATCAAGGCCATTAGATAGGATGACCTGACCTGTGGTCCCTTCGGGAACTCCCCTTAGGTCGATAGCTGCTTTCACAACTTCCTTTTTCTGTAAATTGTGGGGAAGAGTGTCATGTTTTGGCATTGTTACCTCTGTGCTTACAATTTGAACATTACACGATTTTGGTTCTAAATGAACACATCAAGCCGACATTGGTAATAGGCATGACTTGTTTGTTGTGCGAAGATAGATGCGTGTCAATGCAATATAAATATCTTGTTCTTCATGGGAGAAAACCAGTTTTTGAAGCCTTGAAGGAAAATTTGGATATCGCATGTATCCATCTTTCGAATAAAGCAAACGGGGATATTATCAACCAAATAAGAACGATAGCTAGTGCAAAAGGCGTCAAAGTTGAGGTCACATCAAATGAAAGAATTTCTGCACTTACGAAAAGTGGACAGCATCAAGGTGTAGCTGCTGATGTCAGAGCCCATCGAATGCAACCCCTTTTGGACTTTCTGGCACAACGAAATGGAAGGCAGTATAAAACATCTGTCGTGTTATTGGATGGAGTCCATAATCCTGCCAACGTAGGGATGATTATCCGAACTGCTACAGCAGCAGGGTTAGATGGAATTATCATCCCTGAGAAGGGCACATCGAGTATTAACCCAGTGGCAATTAAAGCCTCGGCAGGAACAGTATTTAAAGCTCCAATAGCTCGAGTGGATACTGTCGGCAACGCACTTGATCAATTAATTCAAAACCGTTTTGAAATACTGGGCTTAGAGACATCAGGCGAGAGCATCTTCGAAGCCGAATTGCCGGAGCGGATTGCACTTGTGTTGGGGAATGAAACTTCTGGATTGAGTAAAGAGACTTCAGAAAGCCTCTCAAGGACTATCTCGATTCCACTCGCAAATAATATTGAGTCGCTGAACGTAGCTGCTTCAGCTGCTATTGCCAGCTATGAAATTTTTCGAAGGTCATCTGCTGGCTAGCGGTATCTCCACAAAGTGCCATTAGGGGTATCCTCAATCTCTACACCCTGTGAGTGCAGCTCATCACGAATCCTGTCTGCTTCGTCAAAGTCCTTTTCTTGCCTTGCGACTTCGCGCCTGCGAATAAGCTCTTCAATTTCGACGTTAGAGTCCTTTTTTACTTGGCTAAGTCCAAGAACTTCTAATAATTCGGTGACTGTAGCCAGTGAGGACCCGGCTCCGTCCAGATCTTGTGAGTCAAGTAAAGCATTTCCAGCATTGATTGACTCAAAGACTACAGCTAGTGCATCAGGGGTTCCTAAGTCATTATCCATAGCTTCAGAAAATCTTTTCTTGGTGCCTTCATCAACGGTTCCAGATGTTATCTGCGCTGCGTACATTCTTCGGAAGAATGCGTCTATTCTTTCTATTCCTCCTAATGCCCCAGCCATAGTTTCGTCGGAAAGCTCCATTAGTGACCTGTAATGGGCTTGGAGCATGGCTAGTCGCAGGGGGCGAGCCCCGTAACGGTCCATAGCATCCCCTAAAGTTTGAAAATTACCAAGAGATTTGGACATCTTCTCACCACTAACATTCAACATACCGCTGTGCATCCAATGCCTAGCAAACGAATATCCTGCCGCTTCGCATTCAACTCGTTCATTTTCATGATGAGGAAATGTTAAATCTGAGCCACCGCCATGGATATCAAAATCTTCTCCTAGTAAATCTAGAGACATCGCCACACACTCAATATGCCAACCTGGTCGACCAGGTCCCCATGGGCTATCCCAAGTGGGTTCGCCAGGTTTTGCTGTTTTCCATAAAGCGAAATCAAGTGGATCTGCTTTCTCATCATCAGAAGCTATTCTTGCTTTTGCACTATCTCGTAAATCTTCTGCAGTCCGGTGGACTAGCGCTCCATACCCATCAAATTTGCTGACATCAAAGTAGACGCCACTACCTGTTATTTCGTAAGCAGCTTCGAGTTTCATTAATTCCGAAATAATTTTGATCATTTGCGAAATGTATTGCGTCGCCTGTGGCCTTGCCTCAGGATCCTTAACGCCAAAAGTTTGTAGCTGCTCTATATATATTTTTGTGTACGTTTCAGACAGTTGACTTTCGGTGATCCCTTCATCGGAGGCTCTGTTAATAATCTTGTCATCAATGTCAGTGATGTTGCTCACTAGGACAACATCATAACCATCCCACTCCAGATATCTTTTTAAGGTGTCATAGGTAAGAGCTGTTCGAGCGTGACCTAGGTGCGGGACATCATAGACAGTAGGTCCACAGGCATATATTGAAACTTTTCCAGGTTCCCTGGGTTCAAGTTCCAGTATCTGGTTCCTCATTGTGTCGTAGATGCGCATTCATAAAATCATAGATAATAAATCAGAGATGTACTCGCTTTCTAATCGTTTGATTAAAGAACCATTGTTTACTTATAGGAAGGGAGTAACGAGATAGCCTAGTATCCTCAGCACATTGCCCTCGTAGCTCAGTAGGATAGAGCGACCGCCTCCTAAGCGGTAGGCCACAGGTTCGATTCCTGTCGAGGGCGCTCTCTTTAAATATTTGACGAAAGTTTGCATCATTTACTCAGAGAGTATGGAAGACTTATAAGAGCAACTGATCTGGGGAAAAATGTCAATAGGTGAGCGAAAGCAATACAGCATTAGCGACCGATATGTAGAAGAGTCGGGCAAAGTTTTTCTCACTGGTGTTCAAGCCCTCGCAAGATTACCTATTCAGCAATTAAGAACCGATAGAGATAAAGGGTTGAATACCGCTTCCCTTTTGGCGGGATACCCAGGTTCGCCTCTAGCAGGACTTAATTTTGAAATCGAGAATGCGAAGAGACTTGCTCCTGATCTTCCGATTGTCCACCGACCTTTACTTAATGAGGAGCATGGCGCCACAGCAGTTATGGGCAGTCAATTAGCTGCAGAGCAACCAGATTGCGCTTTCGACGGGATAGTGGGTTTCTGGTACGGGAAAGCACCAGGTTTAGACAGGGCTGGAGACGCGCTTCGTCATGCTGTGTTCACAGGTACTTCACGGCTTGGAGGCGCTGTTGCGATCGTTGGCGATGACCCTGCTGCAAGAAGTTCTACTCTTCCGTCCAGTTCTGATGCAACGTTATTTGATCTGCATATGCCAATTCTTTATCCCGGCGATGTGCAGGAAATTCTCACGCTTGGAATGCATGCAATTTCTCTTAGTCGGATAACTGGAGCATGGACAGCATTGAAAATTGTTGATGCCGTGGCTGACGGAAGTGGAACTATCGATCTTGCTTCAACGGTAATAGAACCGATAGTTCCGAACTTAGAAATAGACGGTGTGAAATATGAGCATCATCCGGACGCTAAATTGCTTCCGCCAAATAATCTTGCTTTAGAAAAAGACCTTCGAGTAGTCCGATCTGAACTAGTGCGCCGGTATACCGTCGCTAATAATCTTAATCCAACGATTGTTGATCCTTCTGATGCGTGGATCGGCCTTATTGCTAGTGGTTTTACGTATCATGAACTCCGCCACGCCTTGCATTCAATTGGATTACGAACTTTGAATGATATTGAAAGCGCAGGCATACGCCTTCTCCACTTGCAACTTCCTGTCCCGTTTGATCCGCAAAACATTCGAAATTTTTCTAAGGGGCTAGAGGAGATATTGGTCATTGAAGAGAAGAATCCCACAGCTGAGTGGCTTGTAAAGGACGCACTCTATGGAAGCGCTAACCAGCCTAGAGTGCTTGGCAAAACGTATCCTGATGGTCGGCCTCTTATGCCTAGCCATGGGATACTAGACGCAGACACGATGGTGCAAGGCTTGTATGACAGGTTGTCTTTGCGCGTTTCTGATCGTTTAACCAGTCCTAAAGCAAGGAGTGAGCGACGTCAGTTAATTCCGCTTGATGTTGATAGAAGCCCCTATTTCTGTTCAGGTTGTCCGCATAATTCAAGTACGAAAGTCCCAGAAGGTTCTCTTATAGGTGCAGGAATTGGGTGCCATACCATGGTTCTGTTAATGGATGAGGAACAAGTAGGTAACATCGCCGGTGTTACTGCTATGGGAAATGAAGGAATGCAATGGGTTGGGATGGAGCCCTTTGTCGAAAGAGAACACTTTATCCAAAATATAGGTGATGGAACATACTTCCATTCAGGACAATTAGCTGTCGCATCGGCTGTTGCAGCAAATAGCAATATAACTTTCAAGTTGCTTTACAACGGAACGATAGCCATGACAGGAGGTCAAGATCCAGAAGGGGGGTTAAGCGTAGGCGAGATTACACAAATCATGCTTGCTCAAGGCGTTAAGCAAATTATTGTTACTACAGAAGACACATCTCGATACAAACAATTGAATTTCTCTAAAGAAGTCCGTATCTGGGAACGTGAGAGAATCGTTGAGGCTCAAGAGTCTCTAGCAAAAGTTGCAGGAGTGACTGTACTAATCCATGATCAATCCTGCGCCGCCCAGCTAAGGAGAACAAGAAAACGTGGACAGTCCGAGAAGCCCGATTTCAGGATCCTTATCAACAACAGAATTTGTGAAGCATGTGGCGATTGCGGAAGAGTATCAAACTGTTTATCAGTTCAGACTCAACAAACACTATTTGGGCCTAAAGCCTACATAGATCAAGACTCTTGTAATTTTGATACGTCATGTTTAAAAGGTGATTGCCCTAGCTTTATTTCAGTAAAGACGATTCCAGATAAGGAAGAAAATCCGGCACAAAGTGTTGATGCGGTTTTCTTTAACCTTCCTGAACCCGAAATAAAAGTGTCTAATAATAATATTGATATTCGAATGGCAGGTATTGGCGGCACGGGGGTAGTCACTGCGGCTCAAATCTTAGCTACTGCAGCGATGCTTTCGGACTTTGAGGTAAGAGGCCTTGATCAAACAGGGCTATCGCAGAAGGCTGGCCCGGTTATAAGCGATATCCGATTAGCAAGAGGGGCTCCTCAACCGTCAAACCTTCTGATGGAACAAAGCGCAGATCTTATCCTTGGCTTTGACCTCCTTGTAGCCATGAGTGACCGAACTCTTGAAGTTCTAAGGCCAGAGCACACTATTCTCGTTGCTTCAGAATCTGAGACCCCCACTGGCTCCATGGTAGGGCGTCCTTACCTTAGCTTCCCAGATGCAGAGCAACTAATGAACAGGGTAGAAGGTCTTACAAATAAGGAATCAAATTTTCTTGTTGATGCTAGACATATCTGCAAAGAATTATTGGGCTCATCGACGACAGCAAATATCTTTCTTCTTGGTGTTGCTACCCAAATTGGCGTTTTGCCAGTTGCTCCAAAATCCTTTGAAGAAGCGATAACCCTTAACGGAGTATCAGTCGAAGAGAATCTAGCGGCTTATAACTGGGGGAGAGTATGGGGTAATGACCCAGAAGAAATCAATAAACGCATAACGGGACCGCCCGAAGCTCTAAACGGATTTTATAAAATTTCTCTACCTGATCAAGTAACAAATAGAATTGAAAAACTATCTGTCAAAGGTGATATAGAAGAAACTCTATATTTATTCTGTTCAGAAATAATCAAGTTCCAGAATGCAAAACTTTCACATGATTATCTTGATGTCATTGAAAAGACTGTAAAAGCTTTATCACGCATCAACAGTGAGGACGAATCCAACGAGTTGCTGCAATCGATCATCGTAAACGCATACAAACTTATTGCCTACAAGGATGAATATGAAGTTGCTCGACTATTCTTATCTACTGAAATTTTGGATGAAATTAGGAACCTGCCCCAAAGTACGGGTAAGGCAACGTGGCATTTCCAACCACCTTTCATGCGTTCAATGGGATTGAAGAGGAAATTAAAACTACCGTTTGCTGTGGCTATCCCACTAATGAAAGTGCTACGAAAGGGAAAGATTCTTAGAGGAACTAGGTTTGACCCTTTTGGCTATGCAAAAGTTAGGAAAATTGAGCGTTTGATCCGTGATCGGTACATCGAAGAGATAATGGAAGCTTTGGACTGCTTGACACCTGAGAATCACGATTTAGTTCTAAATCTAGCAAATCTTCCCCAAGAAGTTCGTGGTTTTGAGGATCTGAAAGTTAATAGTGCTGATGTATTTTTAGATCGATTAGACACCCAAGCGAAAGACATATCACAAACTTCACAGAACTTTGAGCAAATTACTAATTAGTTAGGTAGTAGATGGATCCTGCTGCGGTGATTCCTGAGACGGTGGTTCCGGGTGCTCCGATAATGAGATCGTTTCCGATGACCGTGATTGCTGATCCGAATCGG